>Ga0172379_10000569_pt1 | contig 90543 bp, 120 predicted proteins | sample GrowelOW334metaG_FD_119756 | JGI IMG/M metagenome (GOLD analysis project Ga0172379, IMG submission 119756) | Groundwater microbial communities from an aquifer near a municipal landfill in Southern Ontario, Canada - Groundwater well OW334 metaG | ecosystem: Environmental > Aquatic > Deep...
CCTGTAGTTCATCTCCGTACCAACCCATTTTGTGTTACCTCTTAATTTTTCGGGCGCGAACTCCGCTTATGCGGGAGTTAGTTTCCTTATTATCTTTTATATCCAAAATTTTTAATAAGACTTTTTGGAATTATCATTAGTGTTAATACAGCAACATGAGCAGCAAAGGAGTCCTCCTCTTCCGGACCATACACAATCGTTTAAACATTCTGGGCAGATAGATGCCAGGTAAGATTTAGCTTCATTAGTTCTCTGTCTCCACTTCTTGAGCAATCCGGTCGGGCCCATAGTTATCTTCAAGTCCTGTTTGGCAGCACTAAGGATCTTCCGGTCAAGTTCAGTTAACGGTTTGCGATCAGGTTTGGGCTTATCTGGTGGGATCTCTTTCAGTTCAACTATGATCTGGTCAATTGGTTCTGATAGTGTCTTGTGAAATAATAAGTCCACTTCTTCTCTAAATTCTTCCGGTAACATTATTTAACCTCGTTCCTTAGGTGGCAGTAGGCACAGTACCAGGCATTAAACCTTGTATCGGCTCTCTGAACGTATCCACAATGGGGGCACGTTTCAGTTTTGAATGTCCGTTTGGCGTACGGTGTTTCGCTCATCTTCGTTATATCCAAATATTTGTGGGATACTGACCTTCCAGTAATCCTTTGTGTTGCTGAGTTTAACTGATTCCCAGGGCAAGACCCGATACATCATTTGGTTTCCTACTCTGATTACAAAGCAGTACTTAGGTATCTTGTTAAGTTGTAAGGCGCGTAAGTAAAGCATGATATGGTTATCGGTCTTGATCGTGAACCTGCCTAACTGGTTAGTCTGACATCTGGGTGCTCCAGGGCGGACAAGGTGATTATTATTAGTGCATTGGTTGAATAGGTTGCAGGACTTAACTTCAAACAAGCAGTTCTTAGTTTCAAAGTCTACTTCTTCGTAAGGGCAGATCTCTCCATGGAACAGTTTACGCATGCGCTCTTCTGCAACGTGTCCCCTAGTTCCAGTAGGTTGTGTATACGGTGGCATTTTATTTTGGGAGGTCAATGTTCCAATTTATTCTATCTAATTTGTAAGTAAAACAATCTAACCATCTCTTTATTGTTCCTGTCTCTCCCGTTAGGTTGACATTCTCGATAAACACCTCGCATGCCTTGTCCCCTTTTCTTATAAGAAACATATACCCTCCATATCTTCCAACGGCATCTTCAATGAAAGGATTAGGTTTAAAATCAATATTTGATACACGTAATCCTCTCGAAACTAATTCTTTATTTATATGTTCAGATATTGTTTTTTGTTCTTCAAAATATCCTAATGTGCCTATGGCTAATAGTGTTTCACTCATTTTAACTCCCCAAATATCACTATCCCCATGACTTTTATCTCCCTTCCCTTAAAAGTTACTCTGATATGTTTAGCCAAGGGATGATCCGAGCTCATAAACCATTCTGTGGGTTTTAATTTTACTTCACGTTGTGCCGTCTTCATTTTATTCACCCATAATAATTTCTTTCAGAACCTTCTCTGCTTTTTTGCGTGGTAATAATTTAAGTAACTTCATCGCCGGAAAACTAACACAGAACCCACCGATAGTTCCACTAAGTTTGTCTCCTCCGCGCGGATGATCAAAGTAGTCAGATATCGCACGGGTGATTCGATCTTCATCATCCAAGTTAGCTTTCTCAATAAGAATTATTTTAACTTTGTCTCCTCGACTAAACAAGTTTCGGTTCTCTTTACCAATTCTTGCATACAACGCCTTTCCACTGTTATGGATTTTTACAACCGTTTCAACCGGTCCGCCTTTGCTTATTTCGCTCATGTCAATCTACCTCTTTTATTGTGCTTAATTTTATAATGTAGGAAAACACAACTACTATATAAATGTATCGTAATCTACGATTATTTAACACAAAGCCACATTCTTCAGAAAGGTTTAAATAAAGAACTTCTTTTCAGTAGAGTATGGAAGATGAAATAGGAAGTGCCATCGAGGAAAAGAACAGTAAGGGGATCACTGCTACTCAACGCCGGACTTTATGTAAGGTTGAAAAAGCGGGTAAAGAAGCGATGGGAGTACTATTTGATATGGTTAAAAATTCTGATCTGAGTTATGCGGCCATGGCAAAAGTTATGGATACTAAATTCCCGGGGTTTGACATTACTAAATCCGATGTGGTTTATTTTTTCAGAACTCACACTCAAGCATTAACAACAATCATTGAAGAACAGAAAGGGCTTAACAAAGTTCGTGCTGATCTTTACATGGATTCTGATGGAACTATGGTTAAAGATATTAAAGTGATTGATGCAGAAGTACAAAAATTACTTGGTGAAGATGGATACGAAATAGAACCGGATAAGAGAGCTAAAGCTATCGCTAATCTTCTTGACACTAAAGGAAGACTATTACTCAGAAGAGCTAGATTAAACGGTGGTCTTGTTGATCCTTCCAGAACTCAAATTGATAAGATGGAAGTTAATGTCTACCAGCAGATCAATAACGAAAAGTCCGACCTTATCCAAAGATTGCGTAAGGTTGAATTTCAAGATGCTAAAGTAATCGAAGTGCCTGCTCATGAGAACAAAAAGACAAATCCTTAAAGATTATTTAACCCTCCTTAATGTAGAAAAGAAGTTAGGATATACTGAAGAGGAGATAGAAAATAAACTTAGTGATAGCCAAGAGATGAAGATAGTTAATAAGATGCTTCTTGATGAGTTATACACTACCACCACAATTGAGAAGCAAGAAGTTTCTTCTGATCGTGCATGGTTCATTTGGTGTAAGATAATTATTCATTCTGATTTCAAAACAGGTTATGAAGTATGGAACAACTTTATTCGACTACAATTTGATTTAGTAGAGAATAACAGAATGGTTTGTTATATGGCTGCGAGAGGTCACGGAAAAACGTTCTTCCTATCCATGTACATTCTATTCAAGATGTTTTTGATTCCTTACTTCGATGTGGGGTATTGTTCTAACATTCCCAAACAAAGAAGACGTTTCCTTAAACTAATTGAAAGTATGGCTGACACTAATGAGATGTTGATGGATAAGAAAGATCGCCATGGTGTTGCAGTAAAAGAAGTAGCGTGGGGAACAGAAGAGATGGAATATAATCACGGCTTGCTTGAAGGTACCACCGTAGGAACAACTCCCAGAGGAGGACATTATAATTTGGCTATTGGTGATGATCCGTTAAGAGATGATAAGAAGTACACTTATGAATTCTATGTAAACTATTTCCAAGGAGTATACAAGCAAACTACGTTACGTAAGAAGGGTAGATATATCATTGTTGGAACACCAATGGATCCGGAGGATTTATTCCACACATTAATGAACGATAATCTGGACAAGAATAACCGTCCAATAGGAAGGATAGTCATGAGTAAAACCAGTTCTGCGGGATTCTTTACTGCTATATATCCTGCCATTTTAGATGAGGAGAAGAAGTTAGTTTTGGTTCCAGAGTTCTTTACCTTCGATGAATTAATGCGAGAGAAGACGAGGATTGGTGAGATCCGTTTTAACAGAGAATTGTTATGTAAATGTACCACCTATAAGAACTCGCTGGTAGGTAATGCCCTGTTCCGTTCTTGTTGTGATGAAACTATGACTTTATTACAGCGCGGGGAAGAGGGTAAGAAGTATATCATTGTGGTAGATAGCGCTACTTCTGATGCCCCAACTGCAGATTACTGTGCCATGTCTGTGTGGGAAGAGGGCAGAGATAAACTCATTTTAAGGAACTTAGTCCATGAAAAAGGTTTCCCAATAACAGATCCCTCCGGAGGACAAGATGACCAGCCACATAAACTGCTCCAACTATCTCGCGCTTTACCTAAGTCCACTATCGTTATTGAAAGGAACAATGCAGGTATTGCTTTAATTCAAGCTGCTCAGGCGCTAGGTATGGAGATCGTTGAACACGTAACTCACGTTTCTTCTACAATGAGGGAAGGTAAAGCGGAAGATATTGTTAACTATATTGAACATGGCCTTAAAGCAGGAGTCATTACTTTTCCTTCTAATTCAGAAGACAATTATACTATCGATGCCTTAGAGAAAGTTAAAGCTGAACATCTTAACTTTGGAGTTAAACGAAGTAAGAGCGGAGAGAAGTATGAGGCTCTTGCTGGTCACGATGATATTTTCACTACTTGTGTGATCGCATTTAAGTATCGTGGCGATGGTGGAGAGAATACTCCTGGTGCTATTTTGCTTTCAGGTGGGGGACAATTCTAGTTCGCTTAGAAAGATTTAAATATTTCAATCAATTATATATAAAATTAACCCATGGGAAAAACGGTGAAAGGTGTTGTAACTAATTCTCCATCAATTAGCAAGATGGCTGTTAATGAGAGTGAACTTAAAGATGAAACTATGCCCAATCCGATTGTCCAAGGAGGTATAGGAGAGATTGGACTTGTTAGAATTAACCCTATTGACATTCCCAAATACTTATTAATGCACCCTGCTCTTCCTCGTGGAATTGAGATTAAAGGTAACCGGTTGATTAAACTAATCGATAGAAACCTTAAGGACAATATGAAGATTAATTCTTCTGGTAAGGAAGAAGCAAAGGTGGCATTTGATTATTGTAAAAAGATTTTGAAAGATTCTGGCGGCCCATTATTCTTAAGAGAGATGGCAATGGGCGCTCACCGCTTTGGTACAAGTTTTTCTGTTTTGCAAACAAACAAGGGAGAAAATGCGGTTCTTAGATTTGAACATCAGCACGAGATCTTTTTTGGCCCAGCACGGTACCCCGAAGATGTTAAGGCACTTACTGGGTGGGGCGATATTCCCCTGAAGAGTAGACAGTCTCTTGCGGGAAAGATGAAGATTAATCCCCTTACTAAAAAGATTGCTGCTTATACTCAACTGACCAAAAAATATCCTTCCCGTGTTGAAGACAACTTCAAAACCCAAGCGGACGAATATGTCAATACTCGGACTCATCCTCAACTTAAAAGTACTATGAACACCCAGTTAACCCCCGTGGGAGATGAGTTCTCAGAAAAACAAGTTATCCAGTTGTTCTTTGATAATATGGGTGATGAACCTTTAGGTATCTCTCTTGTTCAACCGTTACAACTAACTTTAGATTATATCTTAAAGATGGAGAAAGCCGGAGCCCAGACAATGGTGAACTTTGGGTTCAATAAATGGGTTGCTGAAACTCCATTCAAGACTAAAGCGAAGATGGAAGAGTTTGCCGGATCCTTAGCTAACATTCAAATCCAGTCTGTCGTTGTCCTGCCAGAGAATATTAAATTACGTAACATTGCTCCTGGAACGACTGAGTTTGATAAGATTCATCCTATTTATTTAAGGCAGATTGCAATGAGGTTAGGTATTCCTATGCCCTTACTTTTACAAGAAGGAACTTCAACTAATAAAGCAACGTTAGATAGTCAGAAAGAAGACATGCATGAAGATTTTGTTGCTGATGAATTACAGATTGAAAGAATGGTTAATGATGGTTTCTTTAAGGCATGTAAGATTAAGTGGCCAGACATGGAATTTGAAGAAATCGAACTGATCGTTCCCGAATTCTTTTTCAAACAACCACCTGAAAGTCTCGATGCGGAAACAGACCGAAACTTAAAGTTCTCTTTAACTGTAAGAAATTATACCGGGGCTGCAGAACAGGCTACAAATGCCGGACTTAAACAGGAAGTTATTGATCTAATCGGCCAGAAAGTTTCTGCTATCATCCAGAAGAGTATGGGTCTAGACGTTACTGATGAGGGAGAGGTAAATGGCCAGCATCCTACTCCAAAGAAGTAGTGGTGGCGGCGGCAGCCCTGGAGAGTCCGCATGGAAATTTGATTCTGATCTAAACTTATACTACTTAGAGATTGATGGAAATAGAGTTTCTCAGATTGATTCTAACGGAAATATCATCATTCCGGGCAGGGTGTTGTCAAGTGAATAAGGCGAATAAGGCAATAATTATCTTGTTTTTGGTTTTAATGTTAGCTTATTCCTGCTTTGCCTATTCTACTTACGGCGCTCCAACCAGGTTTGGTAACGCGACAACCACCACTTGTCAGGTTGGCGGTGATCCCGGGATAGTAAATTGTACCGGGGATGCTTATTTTAACACTTATTATGGGAACGGATCTAACCTAAACACTAATAGTAGTACTTGGTGGGCTTCTGTTTCGGGTTGGGTGTCTGGGTGGTTCGTTAAAAGTGGCAATAGTCTTAACTTAAACGAGTCTAAACTTAATGCTACAATCGATTCTAGAACCTCTTCCTACGCGAATAAGGCAGGAACTGGGACTTGTCCTAGTGGTTATGCCGTCCAGAATACTACTACAGGTGGCGTCCAATGCGTTATTTTAACTGCCGGAGCTCAGGGTCCACAAGGTATCCCCGGAATTAACGGTACTAACGGCCTGAACGGTAGCCAAGGACCACAAGGAGTGCCAGGAATTAATGGAACAAATGGGGCTAATGGTCTTTCTTCTAACATTACAGTAATCAATAATGGGGACGGAACCTATCTCTGGAAGTTCTACTATACCAACGGAACTAATTATGCTAACTTTACTACATCGAATTTAACAGGACTTCAAGAAATACAAGGTATTCAGGGAATTGCTGGTACAAACGGAACTAATGGGGTTAATGGTTCTCAAGGCCCACAGGGAATACCTGGAGTCAATGGGACTAACGGGGTAGATGGGATCAACGGTACGAACGGAGCAAATGGAACCTTTACTGACATTCTTAACTCAACTCAGTTTTATAATAGTTCTAACACTTGGAGTATCAATACTTCTATCATGCAAAGAAGAGTTGGGGCATCATGTATGTATGGTATCGGATTAATTAACCAAGACGGATCTATCGCTTGTTCAGCACAGCAAGGAACATTAAGTAACGGTTCTGACGCTAACCTAAGTAGTTTAATTGTTTCGGATAATGTTACTGCTGATTGGTTTCATGGTAAGTTGAATTATAGTGATTTGCAAAACGTTCCAACAATAGCAACCATTAATGTTTCGATGTTTGTTGGTAAGACAGTTACTACTTACAATGGGAATATTGGAAGTTATGATATAGCCAATTCTGCTTGTAACACTGCTATCTCTGGAGCGCATATGTGTACTGTAGAGGAACTTTTAAATACTATGATTTATTCTAATGTATCATCAATCGCGGCGTGGACTGGAACGGTTTGGATCCAAGGAGGTCCTCCCGGATATACTGCAAATGCGAATGATTGTTTAGGTTTCACCTCCAGTGGCAGTTCTAACCTGGGCCGCTTCTGGGACTTCGATGACACTACTGCGAACGGAATGGCGTGGCTCACAAATTGTGCCAATTCAAAATCTTTGGCGTGCTGTAAACAATGAATAAAAAACTACTCTTACTACTGGTCTGGCTGATTTTGGTAGTTATCGGTACTTCTGCAGCAAACTATTGGGTATCTGATCCTGCGAACTGTCCGGTAACTAACGGGACTAATTTTCCAGGACAATCATGTTCTCCTACTAAAATTTGTGGTGACTCTTCCGGTATTGCTCAATGTTATAACACTTCGACAATATCTGCTCCCGCGGGAACAGTCACGAGTTCAACTTTATGGACAAGCGGATTTGGCGGGGGTTATTTATTGAACTGCTTTGCTACTGTTGATGCTTCTGAACCTTATTGTGACAATAGCGGTTCTGAATGGTGTAACCGAGATTCTTCGTGTTATACGGTTCATCGACTAACTAGTTGTACTGGTTCTGCGTGGTTAACCTTTACTTGTGGGTTATGTGTTACAGGATACGAATATTGTGATGGTTCTTACGTTGATCCAGACGGTTGTGAAGTTCAGACGGGAGTAACCGCTTACCCCGGAGAAGCCAATGCAAATTATAATTCTACTTGTGGTCCATCATGTAACTCGGGTTACTTGGATTGTAACGGCGATTTGGGCACGGGGGGGAACGGATGTGAAGTACAAAACGGAGGAGCATGTTCTGTGGGTAGTGTGACGGGAACCTACCTGGGGTGCTCATGTACTTTAAACAAAGTTCCTTTTGTAACAGCAAACCATACGGTCTACGCTTCAGACAACGAAACGTTCTTGTGGGGGACAAACTATGGATCAGCTGCTTTAGTGAATATAACTAATGGAAACACTAACGTCAGTTTCTATGTTGATAACGAAACAGGAGTACACGCTAGTGAGTTCTACGGAGATCTTGCTTGTAATAATATCACTGGAGCAGTTTCAAACTTGTGTACAATTACTCCCGGTACTGGTAACATCACCGGTTCGGGAAGTGAGGATTATTATGCTTTGTGGGATAACTCAACCAACTTAAACATTGGTGCAATATCTGAAAATGAGAACGGGACAAAGATTGCTAATAACCTTACTGTCGGTGGCGGTATGGATCTATTAAAGATTTGGTCTTACAGTTCTTATCTTCTCTTTGATTCTTTACTAAGCTATCCTTTCTTTTTCAACAATAACGTAACTATCGGGTCTCCCTCTGACACCGGCGTTTTTAGTATTAGTTCAAACAGTAGCAATATAATCCTTGATTCGATAATTGAGCGTGATTTCTTATTTAGGGGAGGTAATGTAACTATTGGAGATAGTACAGGTTTACTTAAGATCTGGCTCAACAATAATGCGGTAGAATTTTATTCTTTAGCTAACAAGGCATTCTATTTTACAAATAGCGCAGACTTTCAAGGAGACGTTTCTGCAGATAGATTTGTAGCGGACACTAATATCACTGCGGGAGATTGGTTCCATGGTAAATTAAATTATAGTGATTTGCAAAACGTTCCTCCAACACCCAACGTAAGTTATGCAGAAACGGCAGGAGTAGCCAACTATTCTCAGTATGTAAACACCAGTAATTTGGACATACAACAATACTGGAATAAATCGGGGGGTAACGTTAGTCTTATAAATTCAACAGATATACTAGTTATTAAAAATAAAATAGTGGGTTTGGGAAATACCGATTTAACCATATTTACTGGAGTAGGAGATATTTCTTCTACCGGAAATTTAAATCTTAGTGCAGGACAATCAAGTACAGCACTTGCGGGAGGGAATGTATTATTAGTTCCCGGAACAAATTTGGCTTCTGGAGATCGGGGACAGATAAGATTATTTGGAAATTTAGAGTTTCAAAATGCACAAAGTTATTTGGGGAATAATAAGATTACTACAATAAGTGGTAATTTAACCCTATCTCCTGCGGGGATCGTTGTAGTTTCTACTAATTTATCGGCGGATAATTTCTTCGGAAGTATTAACTGGTCTTGGATCCAGAACGTTCCTAACTATTTAACTTCGTGGTTAGTCCCTGACACCACTAATGGATATTTATATAACGACAGCACAAAGATTTACTTTAACGAGAGTAAGTTAAATGAAACCATTGATAATAAGATATCGGGTGCTGGAACGGTGCAGTTGTTAGCCAGTGTTAATGTAAGTACTGCACGGGGATATACTTCTATTTATAACGTTCCAGAAGGATACACCTTAGATATACCCATTAAACCACAAGTACAGTTTTTGAGTTCTCCCGATGTTAATGCTCTTTTCGTTTATTCTTTTGGAAGCAATTATTCAGAAGTATATGATCACAGCGCACCGTACACTGATTATTCTGCTTTCGATTATACTTTAGACTATACTCTCTACGGATTGAATTACTACTATTCTCAAGATATAAAAAGTCATAGTATTGGTGGACTTATGTATCCAACATGTTATAAGTGGTTAAAATGTGATGCTGGTTCATCTTTTGTAGATGGTGTGCCATATTGGTTACACGGTATACCCATGGGAACAGGAAATTCCTCAGAGTTAGTTAACGTTAGCGTTGGTGCAATAAACGCGTCTGGAATTAATATAACTGCTATTGCTAATGGTGATGGGTATCAATATTTACTAGATGTATATGAGTATGGGACAGGACAAGAAACACCGGGGCAGTTATTATATAGTTCTTACATACAAGGTAAGAAATCTTCTGGATCAAGTACTAATGCCGAGGTGGGAACATTCTTTTATGATGATTATGTTCTATCTAATATAACCCAAGTATGGAACTTTAACACTTCCACGTGGGAAAATTATACCGGAAATCTTACATTAGACAATAAGAACAGATGTGCGAACCTAACTACCAGCTTTGCCAATTGTAATATTATAAATCATCCCTACTTCCCAGAAAGTGGAAATATTGTTTTAGGGATGTATGGTTCTGGAGATGCGGGAGATAATATTTATATCGCTTATCCCAATTTTGCATCAAGAAGTATTACTAACACTTATCACAAATTATACCCCTCCGGATCATTAATGAAAGTGTATTCCTTTAACCAGTATGACCCATCTAAAGATGATGATGTTGTTCAATTTAGGTTATATGGAACACTTATACCAAACTAAGGAGACAAAACAAAATGAAAAAAACTATATTGTGTGTTGGAATGTTGTTGGGGATGTTAGGATTAACTTCCTCAGTTGGAGCAGAACCGTTACATGGGCAAAAGAAGAAACCGCCAGTATGCGAATGTAATACTTCTAGTATTGACACAAGAGTACAAGAACTAGAGAACGAGTTAGCAGATTATAAGATGTTCGCAGAATGGAAATTCGTTCCTTATAATACTCCTAGTAAAGATGTTTACTTGGCAGATAAGAATTTACATTTAGGTTATGGAAGATTAAATTTAGGAGACTTAATGTTCTACTGGGGTAATGAAGGAACTCCCAACATGAACGTTGTCCGATCAAATTATAGTGGCAGTATGTTTATTGAACCTCGAGGATATACACTCTACCTAAATAAGGGAGAAGGAAATAATACCATTATCCGAGGAACTACCTTCTTAGGAGATGAATCAAAAGCCCGAGTAGATAATAGCGGAGAAGCCATGTTTAACCAGTTACAGCTAGAAGGCCTATCCGGAAACGGAAAGGCGTACTTATGTGTGGATGAACAAGGTTATGTGTACAGGAGCGAGGAAGCTTGTAAGTAGGGAGAAGATACCAAATTCATAATTAGAAAGAAATAAAAAGAACAGAAATAACCCAACTAAGATGGCTACAACTTCGGGATTAAAAGAACTAATCATCGGTATCCTGATAGTCAGCATTATCGCTACTTCTATCATTATCACAATGGGGAACGAAGCTAGAATTCAAGTGGATAAAGATAAGAGTTCCTTCTTTGTGTTTGATGGGTCTAACTGGGTTACTTCTGGGGTAGAATATAACCAAATCATCTATCAAGGTAGGCCATTGAACCGAGGTACCACCACAATTTCCGAAATAAACACTTCTGATAAGGTTATAATTACTCGGTTTGCTCCTTACGGTAAGACCAACGTTACAGATACTTATCTCTTCCATAGTGCTGCAACTAAAGAAAACTTTCCTATCTCTCATTCGGTACAGGTGGTTAGTGGAAAGGGGAGAATTTACGTTTATCAAGTTAAGAATTTAATCTACTCGGGACCCACCATGGAGGTATGGGGTAATTCAATGTCTTTTGGAAGGAACATGAAGGTAGAATGGGATCATGGTTATTCCTCGGCAACTATCAACGCGGAGGGAACTCTAGAGATCAAATACCCAATTAAGACTGACAATCAGACATTCCAAGTACGTTTATTTGATCCGTTGGGAGATTTCCTTGCTTCTTACTCCCCTTTAGGGTGTAATGGTACAAACTATACTGCCTACGCCTTTGTTAACGATCAGGACCCACAAGTTGTCTCTACAGATGATACTCCTGTTGATGTGGGGGGCAATTATACATTAATTTTAGCTGAGATGGAACCGGGGTCATTCGCGACGGTTTGGTTTAATGCTTCTGTTCCCATGAGTACCTGTGATGATGTTATATCAATGATCGGGGCTACTAGTTGTTGTTATGTTATGCCTAACGAATTTATTTACAATGGTTCTGGGAACAACTATTATCTGGCTGGAATGCCGGGAGATCCAGTTACTTTCTTGGATGGGATCACTTATCCTCCCGCATTAACTTGGAATGGCACTTTAGATGATCCATGTACTGCTCCTTCTGGAGACTGGACCATTAATTCTTCTATAAACTGTGCTAATAAAGATTTGGTTGTTAATGGTTCTATATATTTCGCTGATGACTCTATCACTGCAGAGGTATCTACTTCAAACTTCTCAACAAATCAGGGAGCAGTTTATGATCTAAGAAATAATTCAGCAGCAATTGATTTTACTCCCGATTTGGATCCATCCACTCCTTCAACCTATACTGATAACTGGAATGGGGGTAGTTCAACACATATCTTCAATATTGCGATGAATGAAAGTATGAACCAATTAAGCATATTTACCAATAATACTGACAATAGTGATTGGGTTTATAGTATAAGTATTGATGGCCCACAACAGAGCGGAGGAATTATGGGCAAGGGTGAGGATTTATTATTTGGTTATGTTGGAGATTTTGGCGGACCGCTAGTGGTCTGTTATAATAGCACCATTGACGAGGGTATTTCTGTACCATGTGGTGGCGGACCGGTAACTTGTGGAAATATAAGTGGATATGACGAAACCTATTTTGGAAACTTCACTGTCAATTGTGTACAATCCGGTAACGCTATTGAATTGGTTATTGGTGCAAATACAGCCGGGTGGATAGACAAGGAAACCCATGCAACGGACTTTGTTCAATTTGAATATACTACTTTCAAAAATAGTTCGTCCCTTACCCCGGGGATTGACGCACTAGGAAATCTTACCTTGAATAATGTTTCTTTAGATATCTCGGGATTTGTTAATTTCACACTGGGATACTTAACAATTAACAATTCAGAGATCACCTTCTTGCTTAGTTCTAATGGTTCAGCGGGATTCGCAGCAGGGACAGGATTCTCCGATGATGCTTTTACGGATTTGATTATTGACCATAGTGTTTTCACGGTTAATGACTCTTCTCTTCATGGAATATTTTGGTTAAATCCGGGCCAACAAGCGTTTACTAGTAACTATTCTATTACAAATAGTAATATCTCTTATGTTGGTGTAGGTAATGGGGATATGATTGGTTCTCCGTTTGAGGGGGGAGTGGTTATTAGTTCCGCTATAGGGGGAATATTTAATAATAATGTTATAACTAATTGTGGTAGTCAAGATTCCGGTTGTTTACAAATTTATGCTAACAACTCGGGTATGACCATCCGTAATAACACCATCATCGCTGCTCCCGGGTTTAATGCTGGTGGATTTAGTAGTCCTGGTGGTGGACCAGAGAATATTGACTTTTCCAACAACTTCGTTCAGGGTAGCGGGTTATTTTCTATTGGTGCAAGAAATAGTTTATTCGATAGCAATTATTTTAACGGGTCCATAGTGCTAACCACCGGAGAAAGGGGAAACTATTTCGCTAATAATCAGTTTTTCAAGACGTTTGGATATAACGTGATAGAAGATATGGAAAATAATTATTATGATACAATGATCTACTCTTCTTACGGGATAGGCATGATTACCTGGAATAAAACTTCGTTTCAAATTGGATCACCCGATATGGTTGGATTGCAGAATAAAATGGTAATTAGTGATAATCTTATTGGTATTTATGACGATATTGGTTTATCAGTCCTAAATTCTTCTGCCCAGATTGATATGTATAACTTAGTTTGGGATTCCAATGTTGAATTGTGTACTAATGTTGGGGGCTCCCTAATAAACTGCGTTCCATGTAATGCTTCATACAACTGTTCTTATTCTGCTGGTAATCTTACCGCGAATGTGAGTCACTTCAGTAATTATAGTTCTAATGGAGACGGCCCTGCAGGAGTTACTTATCTTTCCAATTTCACTGATACGTTTACAGGTGTTACTATTAACACTAGCAGGTATCTCCTAGATGAAGGTGGAAACTTATCTATGGCTCAGAATGGTACTTTGGTAATTAATGGTACTGATGATGGGTTTGAGAGTTGGGAAGGAATATATACTAATTTAAGTGTTAACACTTCAGACTCCTTTTATGTTTCGGTCGATGTTAACATCACTAATACCAGTGCAATCACTCCTCCCGGGTATGCTGATATTTGGCTTTCATTTTATGATGTTGGTGTTGATTCTGATTTTACTGCTTGTCAAATTTATATTGATCCTAGCGGGACCTATCTAAGGGATGGTAACGGTGGTCTTCCGATTTCAATATCTGCTACAAATGGTACGCTGGTTATGTCTTTTAATATGTCAAGCATGAATTATACTTGTCAGTTTGCTGGAGAAAGCTTAACTAATGAGAATATCTCTGGCCCCACTGGAAATTATAGCTTATCTTTATCCTCTGATGCATATTATACCTCCGTCTGGGCAGAGATGGATAACTTAGAGTTTGCTTATGGTGTTTATTCTGTTCCCGCAGCTCCCACAGTTAATTACTTATCCAACTTCAACGATACATTTGATAACTCTACCATCAATGAGAGTTTTTATTCAATCTTGCCCTATGGAATGACTACTTCTCAGAATAATAGAATCATTGTTAATGGTTCTCAGGATCAGGCGGGAGGATTAGCAACGATTGATTATGTCAATGCTAGTAGTTCTTTCGAAATTTATGTTGACGTGACTATGACCAATAGCTCTGCAATTACCGGAGATAATGCTATCATCTCAGCAATTTTTGTGAGTGACTTTGCTACCGATTTTGCAAGATGTAAGGTTCAAAAGAACTCATCGGGCCAATATTTAGTGTTTGGAGATACGGGTATGAACATCACCTCTGTAAGTACTACGTCCGGAGAACTTCATATGACTTATAATACAAGTAATAATGTTGTTACTTGTTCCTTTGATGGTCAATCTATATCTTATATTAATGAAAGCGGACCAACCGCAGCCAATTTTTCTTTAAGTATCTTGGGTGCGACAGATGGGAGTAATAAGACTGCCATTCCTGCTTGGAACACTACCTTTGATGATTTACGATTTAGTTATGGGATTACGGGGGGGGGAAACCTTCCACCTTCGGTTGCTCTTCTATCTCCTCCAAACGGATCCACTTATGCAAATGACACCGTGATAAACTTTAGTTGTAGTGCTATAAGTACAGTCGGTTTGGCTAATATGACACAATCTGTTTCATCCGGATTTAATATATGGAACACTTCTACAGTTATTCCCGGTTCTTTATCTTATATTTATAACGTTTCCTTAGGTCCGGGGTATGGGTTTAATCCATCAAATGTTTCACAAGACTGGAACTGGACATGTAGTGCAACTGACTCCTTAGGACAGACAACAACTGCTTCTCCAATATGGCAGTTCCATTACGGTTCTACCCCATCAAACGCTACTAACGCTTCGTACTCTCTTGTCATCACACAAGGATCATCCTTAACTTTAACTGACGGAAGTTCATTAACTATAACGGGGTAAAATAAAATGTTATTAACTGCATTTTTCGCTAGCAACGGGACACCAACAACGGGACTTACACCACACATCACGGTGTGGGGGGAAGATGGTTCAGCTATTGTTAGTTCTGACTTGATGACAGAAGTAGCTGGGGGATTCTATAAGTACAACCTGGGTGGATTTGATAATGATAGAACTTATTTTATCCGTGCTGATGGGGGCGCGGGGTTATCTGCTGCCGACCGTTATGTTTATTCTACTAACCCCCCCGTTGGTGGTGGTGGACTGGCATTAACTGGAGACATGATGTTCATGTTAAAGAGGATGGCAGATAACGTTACCACAAAGAAAGAGATGAAAGAGATAATGAAGGGATTCATTGCTTCCGTTTCCGGGTTAAATACCGAACATATCAAAAGCACTTCTAAGATGAATGAGAATACTGTAGAGATGACGGTAGCTTCACTTAAATCAGAGTTCTCTAAGTTCAGTGAAATGTTTGCTAAAACTATGAAGCAGTTAGATAGTAAGAAAGAACTTAATGCTCTACAAGAACGCATTTCTAAATTAGAACAATCGCACAATAATAGTGCCCAAGCAATATCAAAGTTCTCAACTGATAACTTGGAAAAGATTAAACAATTTAATGATAAGGTATCCGGACTTGTAAAACAGATTGATCAAAGAAAGAAAGATTTAGAAGATGCAGTATCCAAAGAGATTGAGAAAAAGTTATTATCTCTACAAGTGAGCTCTCCCGAGAAGTCAGAAATTATCGAAGAGATGAAGAACGATATTAGATACAAACTGGACTCTGTTAAAAACGGATTAACTACTTTGTCTAAAGACTTATCTGAAATGCAATCTAAAGCGGCTACTAAAAGAGACATTGATTATCTTTCTGTTACCGTAGAAGAGAAGATTTCTCACGTCAATGAAAAGATTACAGAAACCAATAATTTCTCTAAGAAGAAGTTTAGTGAATTGTCCCGAAGAAATAGCCCAGATGATACTTATTCTCAACTGCAGTTATTGGGGATTGGAGATGGCAATGAACAATCTTGATGAACAACTGGCTAAATTAAAACAGTACTCAGTTAAACAAGAACTTTCTACCTTAAATAAAATGATCATGAGTAAATCTCTTCCCGATAATATGCTTAGTGGTCTTTCAAAAGATAGGTTGAACTACATACATGTGCGCCTGCATGCGTCCCATCTACACCCCAAACCGTTCGCTAAATTTGAAGAAATCAAGCACTTGCATGACTCAGTCATTAAATTCCTCCCAGAACACCATTATGTCAATGAACTTGACAAATAGGGCATTTTAGGAGAAAGTTTTAAATATTCCAATATACTTGTGTATATAAATCCATTCGGGTAAACATGGGAAACGAGGTACTAGATGTTAAATTCCGGACATTCAAGTTAAACGAAAGGCTCTCAAAATTGAAGGAAAGTACCAAATCTACTGTTCAAAGTTTATTGTTTTCTAAGGGTAAGTTTACAGAAAATGCAGCTAAGACGTGGGCTAAAGAGCACGGGTATTCTGATTCTGAAACTAGTGTTACAGATTCTTTTATCCACATGACACAAAGACCTGCCGGTAAATTCAAAGATTTCAAGACCGTAGTTTTAGGTGAAGGGATTCAAGCAAGAATGGCTGGAAATTTCACTAGTAAATTTGTTGGTCATCTCTTCTTAACTCAAGTTTCCAAATTCTCTGCTTCAATTGCAAGTGATCTTGATATGCCTATGCCTTTCACCGGGGAAATTAGATTCTTATGTGAAGGACCTAACCGAGACGGAGTGATCTCCCGAGATGATTTAGAGAATTCGTTAAGTAGGTGGACAGATGTGCCCATCATTGACTGGCATGACATGGCTGACATGAGTCATCCTACCGGACATAAGATTTCTGATAGAAAAGGTTACTTAGGTAATCCCCACACTCAAATGATTGACGGGAAAACGTGGGTAGTTGCACCAGTAGAAATTCTTGACAGAACTTTCGCTTATCATTTATACCGAAGAGCCCAAGCAGGTAAACCCTTAGAAGTGTCTCCTGAATATGGGTACAGCCCGTACTGGATTAACGGCCAGAAGTTTCAAGGGAATATCCAGCCGCACCTTATCTCTGTTGTAGACAGGGGACATATTAAAGGTAATTCAATCACATTTCCAGTTAATTAAAGGCCTAAAAAATAAATGAAGCGCGCGCAGAGTTAGTTAGATCCACAGCGCGTGCTTTCTGACTAATTCTGCGAATGCTTTCAAAGGAGGATAAAAAATGGTGAATGTTAATCCGGAAATGGAATTGATTAAAGGTGGAGCAGTTACGGAAGCTGTTCAACTAGAAAAAGAAAGTCCAAAGATGCCCGATGAAGGTAACATGCCTAGCGGTATGGACTGTGCAAAGAAATGTCCTCCCGGGAGTTGTTAAAATGACACCGGAAGAAACCACAGACGGTCGAACCGGTATGGATTGCGCTCAGAAATATCTTACTGAGAACTTAGAACCTGTTGTCGATGGGTACAATAACCTTGAAGACAGTAACGGTTTTATGGAGAACGAAGTTGATGACTTGGAGGAATAAAATGTTAGACGCAAACGATCAAATTGTAAAAGGCAACGCCCAAAATGGTATTGCATACAATGGTGAACAGTATTTCGCTATTGTTGAAGGGGACAAGATTGGAACCTTCGGTGATGATATTACTTTCGCTGAGAAAGTATTCAAAGAGAAAACAGGTAGAGACTTATAATGCCATACACTGCTCCCCCTACACGAATTAAAGCACTTCCAGCACACGCTCAGGATATTTGGACTGCTGCTTTCAATAGCGCATATAAACAATACGGGGGAGATGAGGCAAAGGTAAATGCAACTGCATGGGCTGCTGTAGAAAGAGCCGGTTATGCAAAGAAAGGAGACAAATGGGTATTAACCAAAAATGGTGAAGGCCCAACCACTGCCTCTAGTCTTGATCCTGCCGGAGTAACTGTGGATGCTTCATGTTCCGGTAAACAATCAAAAAAAACCAAGAGGTCAATGAAAATGAAAAAAATGTCTAAATTCGCTAAGTGGACAACTAAAGAAAAGAGTAGTCTCCCTGATTCCGCATTTGCAGTTGTTGAAGGATCTGGAGATACCAAAGTTAGAAAATTACCCTATAAAGATGCTAATGGTAAGATTGATGTTCCTCATCTACGTAACGCTCTAGTGCGCGTTGCTCAGGGAAAGACTGATTTATCTCCTTCTCAAAGAGCTAAAGCTATGTCTACTTTAAAGAAAGTTGCTAAAAAGTATTTGAAGACTTACGAAACTAAGTCCGGAGAAATTATGCACACTTATATCAGCAAATTCCAAGCCAATATTGTTGATAAGTTAGCTACGATCATTGATACCTTGAAACGACAGATTGACGGTAAACAACCTACTGATAAGATTGAGTTTGAAGCTAAATCTATGACTTTACTCATCCAGGATATGGAAGAAGTTATTGAAGTAGAAAAACAGAGAGAACTTGATGAAGTACCCGTTCAGGTTGCAGTTCCTCCCATTGTTGCTCCAGTAGTTGACCTAGTCCAAGAACCAGTTGCCCCTGCTGAAATTAAGCAGCAAGAGATTGTAACTCCTAACTTTGAAGAAGAATCTAAGTTCCAGGAACTACTTTCAGTGTGTGAAGGGTACAAGACTGAACTTGAAAAAGCTAATGGGATAATCGGACAGTACGAATCTAAGTTCAAATCCTTAGAGGAAGCGAATAAGACTATCTCAACAGAACTAAGCAAGTTCAAGGAAGACTCATTCCACAGAACACTTAATGATACCTTAGCTAAGGTGTCTAAGTTCAAGAATTTAAACACTACCGATGCTCTTAACTTGAAGAAGACATGGCTCGAATCCAAAATGAGCGAAACTGCAATAGCGGAAATAGGCAGAAACACGGACGTACAGATCATGTCTAAATTGAGTGAGCCAAAGGAGACCACCAAATCTAGTGTCATGCTAGACCCAGTAAATGGCGCAGCAGTAGAATTTAGCAAACTAAGCGCAGATGATAAACTGGAAGTCTTAGCCCAAATGAACGCTAAAAGAAGAGGCGGATTAAGATAAAATAAAACAAAAAAGGTGAAAAAAAACATGTCAGAACAACTAGATCAATACATGTCTAAAATGACGGATTACTTTACAACTGCCGGAAGTTTAGATGGAAGTGCAGACACTTCAGACCGAATCTTTGCAGATGCAATGATTATAGCCCAACCCGTAGCTCCTTTAGAAGAAAAGGGAGTTATTGAGATTAAAGATGTTGGCCCCAATACTGATAAAGTAGTCTTTACTGTAATCCCGGAAAGCAGCTTTACCTGGAGAACCGTAGATACTCGTGGTTCTGAAGCAGTAACCGCCGGAAGTTTACAGCAAATCTCTGCTCCTACTTTCGCAACAGCTACTCCATCAACCAAATCTGCGACTATTTTCATCCATGATAACATCAACTTGGTCAACCCCGTTGATTTCAAGAAGATCGCCACCATCGCTGGAAACCAAGTTAAGCAGAAAAAGATCGCTGACGGTATCAGTGCCTTGACTACTATTGGTTCGTACACCACTGGAACATCTCTTAGAAACGGTAATGGATTTACCACTTGGGGAACTGTTGCCACGGATGACACTTTGGTGCCAAACGACTTAGTATCTGCTAAGAACGACTTGAAGAGTAAGACTACTCCTATCGTTCCAGACATCTGCTTGGTTCACACTAAGCAATTGACCCAACTAGAGAACAGTGCAAACTTCTCTCCTGGTCAGACTACCAACAGCAACTTCAAGAAAGCCAAATTCAACTCTGATGGTCACTTGGAGTACTTCGATGGAATGGAAATCGTCGAAATGTTAGAAGCAGAATACGCCCAAATTACTACTGGAAGTTTCACTTCTTACCCTGGTCACTTTGCCATTATTGGTAAACGCGACTTGATGTTAGGAAGAGGAGAAAACAACAGAAAGAATACTGTTGAAGACTTCAGAAACCCAGAGGAACATGGTGTACGAAGAACCTTAAACATCAATTACGACTACGTCGTTAAGTTCCCTGATGGAATAAGGTTAATCGCCTGTACTGACTAATTAGGTGTCAGTTTTTTTATTTTTTTTATTTTAAATTGATAACAGTGGGGTAAAACAAACATGAACGTTGAAATTAAAAGAAAGGATGGAGTTAAAATGGACGGAGAAGGTGCTTCACTTGGCTCCGATTTAGCTGGTACTACTTATACCTTCTGGAGATCTACTGGATCAATGGAAGTTCCTCATGAGGTTGCTCTTAGATTAGAATTAGAGTCACCTCAACGCTTTGAGATCGTTGATAGGGAAGTTGCTAAGAGGTTACTGTCTACTATACCCACCCCCTCAGTTCCTCTAGCAGCACCCTTACCTCCCGTTGTTCTTTCCGTAGAACCTACAACGAAGGGTTACTTAACTTTAAAACAAATTACCAAGATGACTAAAGACCAATTGAATGATTGGGCTGCTAAAAACGATTATGATATTAATCCCATGAAACAGAAGTCATCTGAAATGATTCTTTCAATAATCAAACAGATTGAGAAAAGGACCGGGAAAAAGGTGGCACGTTAAATGACAAGAGTAGATTTATGCACCTCCGCTCAAGTATTACAGACTGCTCGGTTTAATACTGCTGATGAGGCGGGTGGTTCGGACGTGGTTACAGAAGCCATTGAAGAGGCCAATATCGAAGTAACTAACGATTATGGTGATCCGGCTGCTATTTCCAACTTTTCCTTATTGAGTACCCATACAAAGTATGAGTTTAGAAATGATAATGTGCGAGTGTATAGGATAGACCGAGTGGTTATCTATGATGACAACCACGAACAGATCGTCTATACTGCTGACACTTCCGCTTCCGAGACGGGGTTAAAGTATGTCCAAGATTTAGAGTTCAATACTATCACATTCCATGCAGACACCATTGCTAAGTATGATGGCAGAATTTGTGTGGTTCACTATCTTCCTTATTCCGTTCACTTACTGGCAAGAACTAAAGCAGCCTTGTTTTTGTTGGACAGATCTAACGTAACTAATGGTGCCGAGAACACGCCCACCTTGGGAGTAAGGTTAATCCAACGAATAGGTAGGATTGAAGAGGCTATCCAATCCGATTTAGCAGTAGGTAGTGAAGAAAACAAGTGGTATGATCCAACTTACGGCGTAACAATACGCCAATTAAGACAAAAGTATAACTAAACGACTTTATCCTGCGCGGATAAGGCGGCATTTAAACCTGCGAGGTTTAGGCGGACAAAACATGACAGCTTATTTGGTCCCTAAGGACACAAGAGAAATTCAGAACTTTTTAGTCACTTGGCTTAATACTAACCTCGTTGATCCTTACGAACAAGCTACTTCTAAAACACGTTCAACTTTTGTTTACGGAGACGACTTCAAGATGTCAGGTAATCCTCCCGTTCTTCATGTAGATGTTAATGATTTCAAGGCAGACAACATCGTTGGTCAGTCCGGAGTGTATTTGGACGAAGAAACGCACCAAATCGTTATCTATTACTACTGTCAGCGCGATCATAGGTTCACATTTGCAGATAATGGTCTTACTTTAACGAACGAAGCGCAGTGTAGAAAGTACCTGCAGTACGTAAAAGACCAACTAAAGGTCCATATGAGCGATTTTGCGGGGTATTTGAACAACGTTAAGTTCGGAACTATCCCCAAACCTACCCTTTCACAACAAAGTGGCTGGTTTGTCAGCATGCTCCCTTTAACTACCAATACTTACCGGAGATAAAATGGGAACCGTATTTGTTAGAAACAACTTGGAAATGGCGCAACAGAATAGATTGTTCTGGAAGCGAGTAGAATCAGCTCAATATTCCGCTTTAATTAAGATGGCAACAGTCAACGAGAAAGAAAGTCAGAAGATTGCACAGGGAAACAACTTTACTGGGCTCTTAGTTAGTAAGATTGAGATGAATACGGTTAGTAAACACCTGGTTAGGGTTCTTTCTTCTGCTCCTCACTCTGCCGCTATTGAGTTTGGTGATGCTCCGCAAGGAAGGCCAGTTAAAACAGGTTCCACTTATTCTGGGAATTGGATATACTTCTATGAGAACCCCTTACTAAAAGAGTGGGTTGAAAAGAAGTTAATGATCAAAGATTCAGATAAAGCTAACTTTTTCCTTAAGATGGGAAGGGTGAACATAGGAGAACATGGGTTCCCTTATGGTTATCCTGGTGGACTTAGATTCATGGAGTTAGGATTTGATGCTGCAGTGATTTACTCAGACAGAATACTACTTGAAGAGTTAAACAAGGTAACAAATTGAAAGCCAAATTAAATCTCGTCCTTGTTGTTCGAGATACGGTAAACAGTTAAAAAAAAACAAAGGGTGAAACAAAAACATGGCGAACGAAGGAGAAACAAAAGTATTCCTGATGGAGAATGCCACTACGAACATTTATACTCACGTAGAAAAGGAACTCGCTTCAGGAGCGATTAACAGCTCTAACAAAGCTTATACTGTGACGACTGCCCCGGTAGCGATTACAGGACTAACAGTTGCTGCTCAAGTGCAGTACGTAGAAACAGCTACGCAGAATTACTTCAGAAAAGATGTAATGGTTTGGTATAGGAAGAATGGTGCGGATACTCCGGTAGATACTACTGCTAACCCCATCACTATCAGTACTACAACCTTGACCTTTACTACTGCCCCTACGGCCACTCAAGCGGATTTTGTCGTAGTGAGTTACAGCCATACTGCATCCAATAGAACGGATGAAGTTATCAACACTACTCCTGCCGGTGGTGGAAGACCCGTTGAATACGTGACTGTCCAGGGTGGGGAGAAGATCAGAATTGAGAAACCTCAAGACCAGAAGACTATCCAATTTGAAGTACTTAGTGTTGATGGTGGATTTGCCCATTTTGTTAATGGTGTAGATCTAACCCAGACTATCGCTGGTGCTACTAGCGGATCGGATATCTTGCATGGAACTGTTGGTGCTCAAACTCGTGGTAAGAAAACCATTGTGGTTAAGGTTACTGATCCTGACACCGACAATGATAGAATAGAAGTATTCTATAATGTGGTTGGTGTTACCTGTGAAGGTACTGCTCCTTCTGACGGATACTGGAAAGAGACTGTCTCTTTCGAATGTCCTCCTCAGGATTACTGCAGACTAACTAGATTAGTTGGACAGGGAGCATAAGCTGATTAACTTTTTTTATTTTTTTTATTTTAAGTGCAAAGAAATAAATTAACCGTCTTGTTGGCGGTTGGAGATACAAAATGGAAGCCCAAAATGAATTTAAGAAAGCAGATGAAAAGTTTGATCAGATACAAGAGTCGATAAAGTCTAAAGTACAACTTGTTCCAAAGACTTTTATGAAGATTTCTGACGTTGATGTTCCTGATGCGGAATGGTTTAAATCTTTCTGTGATAAACACTTTGATGGTAAACAATTCTTAGCCATTAAGTCGATAAGGTTTGTCATGGAAAATTCCGGTCCGCTTATGAGTGTACTAACTTCTGCTTTGGTTAGATTGAATAACCTTGAAACAGAGGTTAATTATCTAAAATCCCATTCTTCAGATACGTTTGTGTTACCTAAAACACAGGGAGCCAGAAAATGAGTGACGTAACTGGAAAAGTTGGATTTGAAGAAGCAAAGAAAGCCTCTACTGATATGATCACTAAAGAAGAAACCATGTTTAAGGTTGATTCTACAGGGAAAGCAATTCCAGAACGATTTCCCGTCCATATTTATCCCCGTGATTTAGATAAGGAATTGATTGAGGAAGGACTTTTATTAATGGGAACTATTCGTAGAAATAAGGCCATAAACAAATCTATCGCTACAGAAATGGCTATGCACAACAAGAATATAGAAGACACTAAGGTTAGGTTAGAACAAGAGACAGATGAAATTAAGAAGAAGATGTTACAGTCTGAACTGGCAGAACTGCTTAGTGCTAAGATTCGTAGTGAAGTACAAACATCAATCAATACTGCTGAAATTGAGGAAGGTATAAAAACAAGTAGATCTATTATAGCAGAATTGAATGAAGAGAAGAAGAAGCAGACCATGGTTAAGTACGCCGAGATTATTCCCTGTACTACTGCAGAAGCTTATCTTGCATTCGAAAAGAACCTTACCACTATGGGGGACGTATCGTCTGACTGGGTTGCAGACTTAATTTCCAAACAGGTGGTAAATCCAAAGTATTCCATTGAAGAAGCTAAACTATTAATGCCTGATTTTAAGATGGCTTTGAAAGAAGCGATAATGGAAGCAAGCAATTATAAAGTAAAGAGTTATCGCGATATAATGTTGGAGATAAAGATGCTTGAAGAATCTCCATTACAAGCAAAAAAAGAATAACCGATCGGAGAGAATACGATGCCCGCCGGATCGGGATATTAACTGCTGAGGGCGTCCCACCATGGTGTCAAGGACGCCTTTACTGGTGGCAAGAAAGAGCGATATTTAGAGAATATCAAAATAAAATCAAAATGTCGGCACAACTTGGAGGGTTGAAAATTGGTTGAACATAGAATAGTTTTGATCAATGAATATGCAGCAACCGGGTTAGGTAGTATGAACACCCAGCTTATGTCTGTTTCTAATGCCCAACAGAAGTGGGGCGTGGCATTAAGTGATTCTCAAAAGCAGTTAGTTCAACAAGGACAGAAGATCAAGGAATACCAATTGCTTCAAAGTAAAGGAATATCTTTAACCACTGAACAAGCAGCCAGTTTAAAGAGTTTAGAAAAGGATTTTGTTTCTAGTGGGGGAAGTCTTGATACATTAACTCGTAAACATGATGACTTCCTGAAGTCTTTCACCAAGTTCCGTTGGGCTTTGGTTAACGCTGCTTTAGCTATGGTTTTAGTTTATGGGGGATTTAAGTTATTAATCCAACCCAGTATTGACTTCGAAAAGGAAATGGCGGGGGTTAGAAGAACTACTGGTTATTCTCGTGATGAAATAAAGATGTTGGGAAATGAATTAATTAAAATGTCTACCTATCTTCCTGTTTCTGCACAGGAGTTAGCAAAGATCGCCGGAGTTGCAGGTCAGTTAGGTTTAGGTGGTTTGGGCGCAAAGTCTATGCAACAATTCACTACAACAATTAGTTTGTTCTCTACTGCTACTGGAATGAGTGCAGAAGACGCTGCTACAAACATGGCTAAGGTATCTCAAGCGTTTGGGTTGCCCATTACTCAAGTTAATAACCTTGCTTCTGCCGTGTTAAGATTAGCAGATGATACTGCCGCTACTTCTGAAGATATCGTTAAATCTCTTGTTCGTGTAGCCGCCGCGGGTAACAATATGGGATTGAGTGTAACTTTCTTATCTGCTTTGGAAGCTACCTTAATCAGTGCAGGAATTAGTGCAGAAAGAGCGGGTACTCGTATGCAGAATGCCCTGAACCGTATTACTGGGAATATTGGAGCATTCGCTTCCTTAACCAACATGTCAATCCAAGAATTTACCACCCTTCTAAATACCGATGCCGAAGGGGCGATAATGAAGATCGTTGAATCCTTAAGAAATTATGGGGACAGTACCGCTATTGCTGCTAAGACTACCCAATTGTTTGGTGAGATTGGTGGGACGGCCATTTTAACTTTGGTTAATAATTATGATCAATTAATCACTAACGTAGATTCTGCAAATAAGTCTTTCGCTGCCGGATTAGATTTGATTAAGAAGAGTGGTGAACAAGCCCAAACAGTGTCAGCACAATGGCAGTTATTAAGTAATACGCTTAAACAAGTGGCCCTGAATAATGAAGGAGTAGTGGCTAGAATAGTTGAGGGATTTAGAGAAACTATCTCCCAGTGGGATGAGTTTAAGAAAGGATTCCAAACAGGAGGATTAATCAATCCCCTCCTAGGTATAGTAACTGGTTTTCAAGCAGTGGGAGATTCTGCCCAAGAAGATGTTGGTAATGCAATAATCGAACTTGGTGCTTTATCCCAAAAGGCAGGTCAGACCCAAGAACAATTTACTGCGATGGAGAAGGATATTTTGAACCAACCGATGCCTATGCAAATGTTAGATCAGGCAAAGAAGTATGCTGATTATTTACAGGGGATTATTGACAAAAAAGGAACAGAGGCCACAGTAACACAAGTAGCTTCAGATAGATTTGTTGCTTATTCTGATGCTCTTTCCGCGTATATGGCCGCACGGGACAAACTGAATAATATTGAAGGGGTTTCTATTGATCAGTACATGGAGATGTCTTCCGAATTGGAAGATGTTAAGAGTAGAATTGAACAATCATTCCCGGGTGTACTTCCATCGATTGAAGCGTATTACAATTTACTCCAGAAAACAACTAGTGCCACCGATAGTCTGGGAAACTCAACAGATATGTATGCTGAAAAGTTACGCCAATTACAATCTGAATTAAATGGAGTCAATAATAACTTATCAAAAACAAGAAGTGAACTTTCAGATATGGAAAAGAAAGTAAACATCATCCTAAATAGAAGATTAAACTTGGGAGGTATTTCCGAAACTGACATTTCGCATCTTATCAGACAGCAAGAGTTAGAACTAGCCAAAGCAAAGTTCTCAACATTGGGTTTGGGTACTGCAGAAGAGTTCTTGGGTAAGTCGTCTTTGATTACAGCAGATTCGATAAATACCCAAACAGAAGCAGTTAGAAGACTTAATGATGCCACTAAAACTGGGCAAGACCAGTACGAAGCATGGAAAACCGCATTATCTGAAACTATCCGTGCATTATTGATTAATTCCCAATCATTAGATAAAGACGTAACTTCAGTAGTTACAAAGGCTCAAACTCAATTGTTAGGGATAAGTCAATTTGGGAATGGAACTAATAACCAATTCCAGACAATGGAGACAAATTTAGATGCTCTTAACCAGGCTCAAGAGATCTTCTTTGGTTCTGAGAGAGAAAAGTTAGATTACTCCGAGAAGCAACGGGAAGATAGAATTAACGGGATGAATACTAGTGCAGAAGCTACTATGGCAGAACTTGCAGTTAGTAGGGATGCTATTGATCAATTACTAGCAAAAGAAGACGAATGGTTAGCCAAACAAGAAGAACTAAAAAACAAGATTGCAGAAGTTACAGAAGCACAACGTAAACTTAGAGAAGAGATGAATGCCGCTTCAACAACCCCCAACACGCCAACTACTCCCACCACCTCAAATCTATCCCCAGAGATGCAGAGAATACAATCCTTATCAGAAGCTAACTCAGATTTAACTGCAGGTCAGATAATCAACATGGCTCGTGGCAATACGGCTGGTTCTTCTTCTGGAAGTGTACAGTATACTCCAAACCCTTACTATAAACCTAATCCTCTTGCTGGAACAGTCTTTGATCCAACCCACCCCTTTGGTCCGGGATTCCAAGACTTTATCTCTCGCCCGGGAGTTCCCGCGACAACATTTAGTCCGAGTGATACTATTGTTGGAGTTAAAGATACAGGTTCCTTAGGTAAGGGGGGATCTTCAATCGGATCGGTATATATAAATATCTCCGGGTATAATAAAAGTCCTAGAGAACTGGCTCTTGAAATCCAGCGTAATTTAGCTAGCCTGGCGTGAGGACAAAATGACAAACTACACAACTATCGCGGTCTTTGGGACATTGTACTTTAAACTTGGTGATATCAGGATGAGTAAGAGATCTCATACTCTAAAATCTTCAATCGGCAAGACATTCATTGAAAAGAGTATTCCTTTGATGGATAAAACTGACGTTGTTCTTACCGTGAACGGAGTATTGACTGGATTATCTCAAACCTCTGGCCAATCTCTAGCAACTGCAATAGAAAATGATAGAACTACCTTACTTGCTTTGCAGGATGGGACATACCACTCTTGGAATGATGGAAAAAATACTGGAAACTTTGCTATTTATCCTGACACTTTAGTATTTGAAGATGGAGCAGACCATATTGATGGGCAACCAATTCGCTTTACGATGAACATTATAGACTGGGATGGTAGTTAAATGGTAAAAACAAAAAAATACATCATGGGCATATTACTCTTAGCTATTCTAGCGACCAGTGCATATGTTATATTTAATAATAATCTTAAGATTAATGTTACTACTGCTTCAAGCACGTTCTATGTTAAAAACGGAACACTTTGGCTAACCAGCGGAGTAGAATACAATAAACTTTACAGTGGTTCTACTTCTATTGCACGGAATACATCAAATACGATCGTCACAACAAAAGTGGGGAATAATAGTGTTTACATCTACAGGACCGCCCAGTATAAAAAAGCGGTGATCAAAGATACTTATTATTTTGATGGTGGTTTAACGGACGTAGAACAGTTCCCCGTTTATCACACCGTTGAGATCTTCAATGGAACAGGATTAACTTATCTTTATGAAGTTCAGAAACTTGTTTACTCGGGTCCTGCTTTGACGTTAAAGGAAAATTCAATGACTTTTGGTAGGAATATGAAGGTTGAGTGGGACAAAGGATTTAGTTCAGCTACTCTAAGTAAGGCTGGGAAGTTAGACGTAAAGTATAAAATAAATTCCCCTTATCAAAAGTTTAATGTACGATTATTTGATCCCTGGAGCGGACATACTAATAGCACTCCCGGAGTTGACATAAATAACATCGATGAATTTATCCACTATTTACCTTCCGAGACTCTTGGGGGGAGTACACCCGACGCAGTATTCTCTATGAACGATGATTTCAATAACACTAACATAACCAGCGAAGAGAACATGAGAGATTACTCTGCATTTAATGCTGGTCCAAGCACCTTAAGTTATGTTGAGTATCATACAGATTCAAGAGACTCCGCACATAATGCTTGGTATGATGGATATTTAAGGATGGGAGAGAATTATAATAACCTCGTGATTCCTAATGGAACGATTTTAATTAATCCAACAAGTACTTGGACATTTGGGGGAGAATTCAGTTTTTTAAGCAACAATAATTTATTAATGGGAAAACCAAATTCTGCTTCTAGTGGATCTAATATGTACCTAACTATCGGAAGTAATAGTAAGTTCTCGTGTAACTGCTTAAACAGTTCGGGGGTTAGTGTTGGAATAAGTGGCACAACGGTTGCTACACTAGACAACTCTTGGTACAACCTAACTTGTGTATATAATGGGACCAATATTTTACAATACGTAAACCAAAGTTTAGATGGAGTAAGTGCTAATGTTATTTGTAATTCTTCATATAATTCATCATTTGGAATAGGTACATCTATTGGAACAAGCGGTACGGTACATCATGGTAACGTCAGAAATACTTTCTATTATAGACGAGAACTTAACTCGACAGAAATAATCGATCCTTACCAAGCAGATAGTACAGATTTAATTTTTAAAATTCCCCTAAACGACACTAATGGGAGAACAGCAGTAGATTATTCAGGAAATGGTTATGATGCGACGCTGAGACATTTCTCTCGTCCGGTGTGGATTTATAATGCCAGTGACGGATTTGAAGGTAGGTTTGTGTATCCATCATATGATTATTCAGTTACTGATTTTGGATATGGTTCTATATCTATCCCTATCAAAACAGGAAGTAATCCTAGAGCTAACATAAGCGATAATTTTACAGTCAGTAATTGGTTTAATATCCCTTCAGCTTCTAATAATGGGGGGTTCTTTTTGTATGGGATGTATTCTATGAGAATGAGTTCATCGAATAGACCAATTATAGTAATTTACTTAGCTAATGGTTCAGCCTTACCAACTCTTTCAAGTGTTACCTGTGGTTCTGGAGCTAATACTTGGAACAACATGATATTATTGTATGAAAATTCATCAAGGGCAGGAATTTACTGTAACAACGTCAAAAGACACAATATCACTTATGGTGGGCCAGTATTACAAACCGGAAATGTTCTTGGAATTGGGGCGGTTGCGGGTGGAACTGCTACTCAGCCACAAGGTTCAATAAGTGAGTTTAAGATATTTGACCGAGTTTTATCGGAAGCTGAGATGACTGATATTTCCGATATTGACAACCTCAATAACAAGAATATTTATTACCCTGACGGAACCATGGGAGGTAACCTTTCTGTTAATTATACCGTGGTTTGGCCATTCCCTTTTAATCAAACTATATTTAATGATAGTTCCGTCCTAGTGAACATGTCTCCCAATATCACTACAAATTATACTTTTTATTTTAGAATCCCTAAGTATGCAGTAGTTAATTCAATGAATGTTACGGTGGGTGCAGGATGAAAAAGACACTAGTATTTTTATTTGTACTTCTAATCACTTTGGCTTATCCATCTTTAGCTTATCTCGGCGGGTGTACCGAGAATGTTACTGCCCAGATTGTAGAATGTACTGGTTCATTAAGCGGGACAACTATGGACGTAACAAATGCGTCAATTTATATTTACAATGCAACATGGAGCGGTGGCCAAAGGATAACAACTAACTTCACAAATGGATTTATTAATTTAAGTAATGTGGTTTTCACTACCTCTCCTACGTTTATATGGAATAGTTCCACTATGTATATTGTTAATTATACTCACTCTGGTGCAGCAGGTAATGGGGCTGCTGGGGAATCAAAAGACGGAACTTGTACCAATCCGCATGGACAGAATGGTGGAAATGGAGGTACTGGTAGTGATGCGAATTTTTATATGTACACTTCTATTAAACAAGTTAGCGGGTTTGGATTAACTCTTTATAGTGGTGCCGGAGGACCAGGAGGAATGGGGGGCGGTTGTGGAGAGAATAGTTGTACCTCTGGTAATGGAGGTAATGGTGGTTCTGCTGGGGGGGTCACGGTAGTTATTGGGGCAGTTAATGTATCTAATTTTGTTACTAACTCCAATTTAGCTCTTTTCGGCGGGAATGGGGGTAATGGCGGGGCATGTGGTAATTGTAATTGTGGGGGTGGCGGTTGGTCAAGTGATCACTGTGGTGATGGTGGAACCGGAATAAATGGTGGAGCAATAGCTTTAACTATCTCTGGACAGAAGATGGAATATCAAAATACTAATGTTAATAAAACTGCTTTGACAAGTGGCAGCGGGGGTAGTGCGGGGAGTAATAGTTATGCGGGATGTGGTTCTAATGGTGCTGCGGGGGGGACCGGATCTACTGGTTCAATCACGGCGGTATTTAACTTTTCCAATCGTTTCTCTTTAGATAATTATAATCTAACCTTTAGTACAAGTACTGGAACAAAGGCAATTTATTTGACAGACACTGTTGCTGATTATTTTGGTATCTTTAACGGTTCTGATGTTTCTCAGACCACATCGGTTTACTGTTCTGCCCCGACAGTTTATGTGGGTAATGATTCAGAGATTGATCCTCAATTATCATGGACTAACTGCCCGGCTTATCCTACTAATACTACTTTCCTAAACAAGGCTCAATTCTTCGCTGCAAATAATATGAACAATCCATGGATAGAAGTAGGAACTCCCGATGGGAACCAAGAATGGAACTATTCGGGTTATTTTGTTTCTCCAGAGGTAGTTTCACTAAATGTTACCCCCATCAATGATTTTTTATCAACTTGTACTGCCGATACTTACGGTTTTTGTGATGTTCCCATTACTATCGGTGCTGATGATAGTATGGGTGTGAGTAACTTAAGTTCCTTATTAGCTAGTTATAGCGATTATTCTCCTGTTTCTTGTTCTTTTTCAATTAATAATAGCAATTACATTACTAATCTTACTGGGCCGTTTAATGTTAATCCTTCTCAGAACAATTCTCAATTTAATAAAACCCTAGATGATAATGTGGATTATCCATGGAACATGACCTGTAGTATGTATTCCCCCAATCTTTCTTTATCAGAGATAGAATTCCATAATGGAACAATCAAGGTGGGAGATATCCAGCCGTTATCTTGGAACAGGGTTAGTGGGGAACATAGACCAACAGTACCCATAACTGTGTCTGGTTCGTTTAACGATACTCGCGGAGATCCAGTTTCTTTGGCTAATATGACTTTAAATTACACTTATTCCGGGGGAACAGTCCAATATAACTTAACAACGAACTCTACGGGAGGATTCAGTCAATTAATTAATCCGGCGGCAGGGTATAGTGTTTTCACTTATTATTTAAAGTTGGGAAACCATAGTTGGTTAGAAACTAATTCCAGTAATGCTACTTTCTTTAACCAGACCACTACATTAACTTACCCGGAGAATGGAACAGTCTATAGTGGAACTCCCAGCGTAAATGTTACTTTCAGATGGGATGATTATAACACTTCTTCTGTTTCCGATTTAAATTGTACTCTTAATTCATCTGCATCAAATATGTCCGTTAGGTATACCTCCGGGATATTCACTGAGTATAATGGTTCTTTTATTCTCCCCTTGCCAACCAATGGGATAACCTACACTATGCATGTAGAATGTACTGACTTAAATAATAGTGTTACAAGTGTCAGTGGAGAATCAAACATTACTTTCTATTTTATTAACACTTCTCTAATCTTGGATGGTGTTTCTAACAACCGCACTTATGAATACCAAACTACTGCTCAATTAAATGTTTCCGTAAACAACTTTGTAAATCCTGTCTGTTTGGATATTGGTTATCCTGGATATGGTTACAATTATGTGTGTAATGCTACTAGTAACTTTTCTTACAACTTCCCTATTTTAAATCCAGGAAAGAGTGTATTTTATGATGGACAATCAGATATGGATTATGTCTTTAGGCACTATGGATGGCTTGATTCTTATATAACAATTGATGATCTTGTAAATATTAGTAGGGTACGAATTGGAATTAATGGCGTAGTATCTTCTATTGCTTTTGATAAATTTGATGACATGGACACATCTTCTAAGAATTACGTACTCGCTGGAACAAGTGGTATTGTGTTAAACCTAACTTTTAATCCAGACATTTCCTTTTATGATGCAAGATTTACTGTTTCTATGTCCGGAACAAGCCAAACCACTAATTTATCTGTTGATATGTTTAATGATGGGATTGTTGATTGGAACTATAATGGAACGGTTGACCAATACCTTCCTCAAACTATTGAACTTAATGAAACCCTCTTAAATGCTTACGTATTGAACCACACTAATGAGACTACGGTCACTATATCTTTCAATGTTACTTCAAACAGCACCACAAATATGACACTTAGTGCAATAAGTTTCTATAAAACAGGAGCAACATACCCTAACGGAGTACAGATAGATTTAGGTAATGACGGAGGAATAGATGCTCAGTTTGCGGGAGATCTTATTGGAGATGAGTTGTCAATTAGTACCACCGCCGATGGAACTAATTCTAAATCTTCAGTGTGCACTAGTTCATCCAATTGTTCAATGAATATAACTTTCAATCTGAGTAGTGCTCAATCTTATGATGATTGTTATTTCTATGCTCACGGAGACGGTGTAGGCACTACATTTACTGAAAGCTTTCAAAACTCGTCTTATATTGAGAATAGTACGCTTTCCCAAGATACTTTCTTCGGCCAGGTAGAAATGCAGGGTGTTTCTGGAACTTTCACTAACGGTGAATTAAATAGTAAAGAGATCAGAACGCTAAAATACACTCTTGGGACGATTTATCTACATGCAGAAGAGCAGAAGGATACCGGTGCAAACATCCTTTATTATGTTAGCTTAGATAATGGGACCCATTGGCAACAAGTTGTGAGTGATACTACTACTTCAATCACTTACCCGGGTGTTTCTCCAAGGTATAGAATTATTATGACCACAAATACTGCCAGAACCGCCGCTGCTTATGTGCGATCAATCATCTTAACTGATTTAGGAGATTATCCAGAAAATCTAACCGTGGACTTGGCAGGTGATGGTATCGACAAGAACTATCCTGCCATAATTACTGACCTTTTCAAAGTAAATTTGGGTTGTTCTGTAGTTAACAGTTATCTTGGTAACTGTTCAAATCTTATCTGCGAAGTCCCAATCTACTTAAATTGGACTGGTCCGGGAGAGATCACCACCAGCCAATACCTTTTTGGTGGAACATTGTCTTCAATCGAGTTGGATAAAGATATTGCAGTTAAGCACCAAGTTAACCAGAGATCAAACATCACTTACGTTTATGGGAACGAAACCGGAGCAAAAAATGGGACAATTATTTATACTTGGTTGCCTTTCCCAGGATATAGTGTGGCAAATAATATCACCATCAATCTAACCGGGAGCTACTGGCAATGAAGATGACTATAAAAATGACTAAGAAAGAGAAGATGATTTGGGCAATCATTATTGGATTACTCGCGGTATTAATTACACTCAAGGTAGCCTTAGCTACGGACTGTACCGCGACTTCTGGCTGTTCTCTTCATGGTAATTACTATCTCTGTACCGGAACTTTCACGACATGTTCGAACTTTACAGGTAATGCTTATTCTATCTATCTACGGGATGCTAATATAACTTATACTGGTAGTGCAGGTGGAACAAGTGCTAACGGAGGATCAGGTTTAGTTTCAATAACCTCTTTAAGTAGGATTAGGATTGAGAACCTACTTGTTTCTTCCACTGGTGGAGCGGGGGGAGCAGGAAATGCAGCAAGTGGTTCTCCCGCGGGAGGAACGGGGGGTGATTCTGGTTTACAAATAGAAGCAGGAGTAGAAACAAGAATATCAAACCTTACTGTTGTGGCTACCTCGGGGATTGGTGGGGCTGGAAGTGCCAGTAATGATTATAATTATGGGCATGCTGGGGGTGGCGGAAATACTCTTTTCACATTGGATTCTCCCACCATCGTCTGGAATAACTCTGTTTCAACAATGACTAGTGGTGCAGGTGGTTTAGCTGCTGCGGATGCGTACTGTACGGGGGCAGGATGTTCTGACTCTGCGTATGGTACTGGTGGGACTGCCGGTTTTGTTAACATCACAGTGATCTCTTCACACTCTACTTTATATGGGGTTAACTTTACAACTACGGGAAATAATGGTGGTGGTGGGGCTGGTGATGTTGTCGGTTCTGATGAAAGTGTTTGTGGGTGGGGAGGACAAGGTGGAGGTTCTTTTGGGACAATATCTTTGGGTAATACCACTGGCCAATCTCTAAGAGTTGTATCTGACTCTGGTAGACCGGGACAACCCGGTTGTGATTGTAGCTCTGATTCTGATGAATCATATAACGGGATGGATGGTCCAAACAATAATTTTACTATTGATTTAACTAACTCTTCCACTTTTGATGACTTGGTGTTAGATCTCAAAGGAGGAACGGGGGCTGACGGAACTGGTTGTGATGCTGGTACCGGGAGGATGAGTGCAGATGGGGGGATGGGAGGATACAACTATGTTACTTTTATTTCTAGTGGAACCCGAATATCTTCTGTTAATCTTACCTTAGATGGTGGTATCCCGGGAACAAATGCTTATTCTGGGTCTGGGGCATCTTGTCAACAGGCAGGGATTGGTGGTAGCAATTATCTCTATCTAAATAATATTTACTTAATGAATAGTACAGGTAAAATATCAGCCACAAATGGTGCCACTGCGAGTGCTGAAGGTTCTGGGGGTCATGGAGGAGATGACTATATCTACTTCACAAATAGTTCCACTATAGATAGTACCATATGGGACATTGTTGCGGGAAATGGAACTAACACAAATACAGGGATTAATTTGTGTTCAGTTGGAACAACAAGGTCACCGGGGAGAGGGGGTCATGTTTTTATTTATGGTCCTAATTCCACATTTAATGTTTACAATCTTACTTTAAGGGCAATTGCCGGAGAAGCGGGTAGTGGTTCTTATCAAGGTCCGAGTACAGGATTTGGTATTGGGGGCGTTTCTTTTATTGATTTACCCTCAACAACCATTATCAATCGCTCTTCCCTGTTCTTGGATGGAGGATTAGCCACCAATACAAAAGGAGGAGACGCTTATATCAATAGTAGTACTTCTTTAACTATCAAGAATAGCCAATTATTATTCACGCCGGGGGCGTATGCTTCTTTAAATGGGAGTTGTGATAATCGCTTTAATAGTTATTTCTCTATTGAAGGATCTCTATTACAATGTAATGGTACGGGTACCGCAACGATTGTTGGTACTGGGATGTCTCAGGTAGATTATCGAAACCAAACAATTATTGACCTAAATGGCCTTACTAATAATGTGACTTGGAACTTTAGTGGTTCTACTCAAAAGTTTTTGATATGGAATACTTCATTTGAACCTACAGGGATTAATTGGGATTGTGCAACAGCTAGATTTGCGAATAGAACCCCTACTTCGGTTGGTTCTGTCAACTTCAACTGCACTACTTATACTAATGATACTTTTGACCAGTATTATACTACAGTAAATAGTTTATCTCAAATATGGAATTCAAGTGGTACGATTAAGACTAGACCCTACTCTTATCCCGAATATTACTGTCAAATTAACGCTAGCTTTCCGGGAGATCTTGTAGGAACATTACAAGCAAATTTCTCTTGGTTAAAGAACGGCACTGTCCAGCCCGCATTTAACGAAACGGGTGTTACCTTAGTCAGCGGAGTTCCTTACTTGTCTACCGCAATTGTTAACCACACCTCGATATCTCTGGGGGACAATTGGACTTGTGTTGCTACATTGTACTCTGACTTTGCTCAGAACTTCACGAATAGTAGTTTAGTAGTGCCCGCTTATCCCGATAATCTTAAGGTAGATATCGGTGCTGATGGGACCGACGAGTACACTTATTCAGGCCAATTCTCTGGTTCTGCTGAATTTAATCTTAGTAGTTCTTCTATTAACCAGTACTTAAAGGATTGTGATAATTCTACTTGTTATGTTCCAGTTAAGATTTACTCTGATGAGAACTCTACTATACTGATCAATAAGATGAACACCTCATATGGGGTTGCTTCTCCAATCGATGGTTTATTCAATCTTACCTTGAGTTTATTTAGCACTAAAGCTGGAACTGTAAATGTATTTCCCATAAGTTTTGAATACCCCTACGGAGACAATAACACTATTAGGATAACTGCCCACGACTCGATAGATACTTCATCTGTGACTTATTACATCACAGTTATTCAATCTCTATTCAACTATTCTATGCCTGCAAATGTAGACTATTTTGAGGTATACCCCAGAACATTAACTAGTAAGAACGTATCCCCTGTTGGTCAAACTGCCAGTGTTCCCATCTTGAACATTACTAACTTGCATGCTAGCAGGAATGAAGACATCTACATCAAGTTGAATGAATCTTGGGTTTCTCAAGGATTACCTTGTATGGAGATGCTATTTAATACTAACTCTACTCCTATAGGACATAATATTTCAACTTCATCTTATTTGTACTGTGCTAACGTAACTCCCGGGGGAAATTGTTATCTCTGGGCTTATCATAACTTTAACTGCACCTCATCACAGGTAGCAAATTCATGGTACGATCCCGTCTTTGTCTACGATTCTATTTGTAGTGATTGTGTAATTACAAGTGATGCATTTACTGATTAAACATGGCAAGAGACACAAGAAAATCGCAGCAAGGGTATATCTATCTACCTAAAGATTATTCTATCGTTAGTTGGAAAGTTGAGATAATCGATGCTGATGGGACTACGGAGGATGTTACCGACTATGTATTGGACGAGAGTTCCGTGACTCGCGTAGCTACTGATGCTCTTTCTAATTTTAGATTTACTCTTGATAACAATAGTGGAAGATTCATGAACCGTTTTGTTGCAGGAAACATTGTTAACATTTACTATGATTATACTAGTAAGGGTTCTTTAAGTACTATCCGTTTCCGGGGATATGTTGACGGAGTGTATGATAACTTTGATGTATCTAACGGTTTCTTCTTGTCGATTGAAGGAAGAGATGCTCCCAAATCAGCGACCAATGAACACTTTGCAGACACAAATATAACCATTCAATTTTCTGGAAGGAACAATATTGATTGCTGGGCAGGAACCGCAGGGGCAGTTGATGATGAAGGTAACTTTGAAGATGGAGTTTTATACAACGGTGGACTTACCCTAAAAGTATATGATACAGTTTCTAAGTCATGGAAGATTTGGAAAGATTTAAGTTCGGGGGAGAAGACCACTATAAGGGCACAGACAGGATATACCCAAACCCACACTAATACATATATCGATCGAAGTAGGTTAAACATTTCTAAATCTATTGCTGATGAGGGAGATTACGAGTTTAGAATTTGGTATGATCCTTCTACCGACAAGTCCTATTTAATGGTTCACCCAGAAGAGGGAGTAGTGAATCAATCAGAGTATGTTGCTGCTCCAGTAAACTTCTTGGGAATCAGTCGCTACGGGATGGACACAACCACAGAATACAATCGTGTCAAGGAAAAGGGTAAGACTGACAATAATATTGTGATCATAAGAACGAAAGGAGACGCTACTCGTCAGTCTGAACTTTGGATTAAAGATAGGGAAGAAACCAGTAGCACATTATCTACTAACACTGAGGTTGAATTAAAAGCTACTGCTCGAGTAACTGAGTTGAAGAATGCTCCAGCTAGAGGAAATATTTCTTGTCTTGGATTACCCACTCTACAACCGGCAGAGAAGATCCAGTTCCGTATTCCTTATGTCATAACGGGGCAACTAAAAGTAAAGAGTTTCACTATAACTTTTGGTCCTTCTGTGGGTTTAGAGTTTAGTCTGGATATCAAAAGTAGAGAGACTAGATTTGAGAAGATATTCAAGGATAGAATAGATGATACAGTAAACATTACTCCTAACGACAACCCCAATGGGATGACTAACGCGTATATGTTTGACTTCTCCGATCCTACTGACTATGTTACTAGTTCAGACTATCAGATTGTGAATAAAATCTTAACCTTGAGTGCGGGGATAACCACCGCAACGATTACTCTCGTTGATCCAATCACCACTGATGAAAATATTATTTATGCCGAATTAAGAATAAAAGCAAGTCAAATGTGGAACTGTACTTATCGTGCCAGTAATAACGGCGGATTAAACTGGGAAGATGTAACTCCTGGAGTTTTACATACTTTTTCTACAACAGGTAAATCCTTGAGATGGGAAATTACTATGTTAGAATCTACAACGGGAGTCAGCCCAGAGTTTGAAAAGCTGTGTGTGTTGGTAAAATGATGAAAATATTTATATATCCCACAGTATTCACTACACAAATGGTGAGACGATGTTAAAAAGATTGCTAAAATTACTTTTTGGCCACATTCACCTAAAGAGCAAGAGAAAGAAGGTTAAAGATAAATTTTCTGTTGGTTTTGTTGAAAGAGATACTCCCGATTCGCGAGATTATCGATGTTCTATTGTTCAAATTGGAGAGTTAGCAGAATCAGCAAGCATTAAGAACCGACCACCCATCAGGAACCAAGAAACCATTGGGTCTTGTGCAAGTCACGCAGCAATCAGATGTTACGAAATCCAACTTCTTAATTTCAAACCAAATTGGTACTTAGAACAGAGTGAATTGTTCCATTATTATAATGCTCGTAAAGATAATGGTACTTTCCCAAACGATAGGGGAATGACAATCAGAGAGGCTATGATGACTTTGGTTAAGTATGGTAGTGCAATGGAATACGCTTGGCCTTACACAGTTTCTAAGTTCAACGAAGTACCTCCTTCTTATGTTTATTCTGTAGCTCACCTATATCACCCAAAACAGTGTGAGACAGTAGATTCAATTGATTTAATCAAGAGATCAATTATGGATAACGTGGCAGTCGTGTGCGGGATTGAAGCGTGGACAAGTTTCTGGAGAGTAAATGAATCCAATATGCTTTACAAACCTTCTGGAACATATCGGGGAGGTCATGCAGTAACGATTGTAGCTTATGATAACGTTGGTCCAATCTTTGATAATTCTTGGGGAATATGGAACGATAACAAAGGTCAGTTCCAAATGACCTGGGAAGATTTCCAAAAATATTCATTCAACTGTTGGCGGTTAATTTAAAACCAAAATAAAATGGAAAAAAAACACATTTGTTATAAGGAAGGAGAACTTGGCGCAATGGCACAACAACTAAAAGATTTAAAAGATGGTCAGGATAGAATAGAGAAAAACCAGACTAGTCAATTCAAAGAGTTGAAAGATATGTTAGGAAACCTTGATACCAAGTACGCTTCTAAGTTAGTTGAAAAAATAGTTTACGGTCTTTGTGGCTTTATCCTATTGGCTGTTACAGGAGCCATTATCTACTTAGTTATAAAATAAAAATTGAGGTGAATTAAACATGGTAATCGAAACAATTTGTGAAGCTCCACAAGAGCTTTTGATGGGTGCCGCCGCTTTAGTCGGTGCTAGTTTGTATGCGGGATATTCTATCTGGCAACATAAGAGAAATGAAAAGAACTTTAAGTTCAGCTGGCCAATCTTCTTAGATACTGTATGGCAATCTACTTTAACTGGTGCTGCTGCAGGTTTAGCCTTAGGTTGTAGTTGGGGATCTATTGTAATCGCTATGATGTCCGGAGTTGGTATGGATCGAATTACCAATAAAGTTAAGTGGAACGACAAGCAGATCTTTAACTTCGTCCAGTTAATTACTGGTCTTGGCAAAAAGAAAAAATAAGGTGTCCTATGCCAAAGAAGAAGAAAAAAGGTAAATGCTAGATGGAAGAGCATCATTGTTCTTCTTGTATTCATTTTTTTATTTGTCCATTTTTAAAGAAGATCGAAGAAGCCAACAGAGAGAACAATTTTATGAAGAATCCTCGCTTAATAGCTAAAGAATGTCTTCAGTTCTTTCCTATACCTAAACCGAAGGGATAACCCGTGAAAGTTTTACTAATTGGTGCTAACTGCCAAGGTAACGGAATTGCAGAATTAATCAAACGTAATCCTTATATCTCTACTAATTTTAAAGTAATCGTTAAACCTAACTATTCTGAATTTGTTACCGAAACAGAAGAATTAAACCGGTTATTCCCCACGGTAGATATTTATGTCTATCAACCGATCTCTTCAGAAAGGTTTCATTATAATATTGATTTCTTAAAGAAGAACTTGTTAAAGAAAGATTGTGTCCTAATTTCTTTCCCGGTGTTATACTTTACTGGATACTGGCCCGACTTTTCCTCCAGGAAGGCGGGGTTGAGTAATAAGATGCTTCCTTACGTCCATAATAAACTGGAAGATTTAAGTCACAAATACGGGAGAGATAACCCGGAAGAGATAATCAAAGCGGCTAGAGATCCATGTTTGTTTAGTAAAGAGGAATGCATTAAGAATATGGAAGACACCTTAGCGGAACTTAGACGTAGAGAAGAAACAATAGATATAAAATCATCAGATTTTATTGAACAGAACTATTTTAAGGAGAGGTTGTTCCACACGGTCAATCACCCCAGTAATAAATTGTTACTTTTTGTAACTAATAAGATTTTAGAAAGAATGGGATTAAACCCGATCCAAGAGGTAGGAATGGCAGAATACCTTGCGGGACATCAAATGTTAATTTATCCTTCAGTTATGAACCATTTAGGATTGCAGTTCATAGAAGAAAATTCTCTTATTGACTTCTGTAGCAACCATCTTTACAAAAATGAATTTGGGGATTGTCCCAATCGGGTAAGTATCGAAGAATATATCCGGCAGTTCATAAGGATATTTTATACTTCTTTAGATAACACGTGAGCGTCTATTCCTCCCTCGTATCTTTCGGGGATAATAAACCATAAGGAATATCCTTTCCGTTTGTAGAACTCTTCCGCTCGAGGATTGTTTGCATAAACATTGACAATTATTCTGTTGAACTGTCTTCTCCGGGCTTCTTCTTCTAATGTATTCATTAGGAAAGAACCAACCCCCTTACTTTGGTACTCGCTGCGGATAGACAAAAGATGTAATCGACAAGAACGGAGGTAAGTGCAATCATTGATAGAGATGTATCCTACAGCATTCCCTTCAACTTCCGCGATGAAGAAAGTATCCCCCTCTTTCATATATTGGAGATAATCTTCTGGTGTTTTCCGGTAAGGGTAAGGATAACCATCTGCTATCTCAATATCTCTAAGCAATTTGGTGTCGCTCGTCTTCGCTTCCCTAAGTAAGATTTCCATCAGGTCACCCATTCTTAACAGAGAAGAAGGAGATTTATTTATATCTTTCTAATTATAGCTGAGACTTTGAGACTTTTATGCGAGAGAAGGGATTTGAACCCTTGTTAAAACGCGTATAAGGCGTTCCCTCGACCCGGCTAAGGTACTCTCGCAGAAATAAGCCGCAGTGGTGAATTGCACACCAGTTCCAGAGGTACAGACTCTGTTTCCTACTTTTAGAAGACTACGGCACATGCACACTTAACTGTGCACTGTGTTAAGACCGTTTAAAAGCTTTTCGATTCGTTGTCCAACTGCTTCCCAGGTGAACCTTTCTGCCTCAATTAGCTTCCCGGGAGTCTTTTCGGATAAAACTTTCCTCATCATCTTTCTTAGCGATTCTACAGATGGTTCTCCGAATAGGCTGTCAAAATAAGGAAACTGGTTGTAATCCAGAGGTTCCATTCCCGTTATTTCAACCATCAGTTCCGGATCTGAGAACTCAGTGGTAGCCGAATAGTTGGTGGTGATCACAGGTTTCCCAATAAGTGCCATTTCTGCTTGTGGAAGTCCGAATCCCTCACTCCTGCTTGGGTACACCCCACAATCTACACTATTATACAAATTGTTGAGTATCTCGGTCCCCATATAATCAGTAAAGATAACTATGTTGTTTGGCTTCATTCCAGTGGGGATAAGTTCTCGAACGTACGCATCTGCGCTAAATGGCATTCCTTTTGCCCTGGCAAGTTGGTCAGCGTAGATGGTGTTTATCTTCAGGATCAATAAAACCTCCTCAGAATCGCCAAATTCTTCCTTAAATGCTTTAACTAAGACATCCAGTCCTTTCCTATCCTTCTTCCCCACTCCGTGTGGTGCAGAAACACTGAGGAATTTAAACGATTTATCCTTAGGGAACAGATTTACCCCGTTCTTCTTGAAACGTTCGTCAATGCCCAAATAAATGACAAAAATGGGCTTTTGGACGCCCGACTTAACTAGTAGTTCCTTGGAGAACTCGCTTACGGTCCAGATTTGGACCACTTCTGGAATGTTCAGGGCATCTACCCACTCTCTCGGGAGCGTAGTCTCGAAGACAGCAATATCAATGATCTTCTTATGAATTTTAGCCAGTTCCGGCAATCTTGGATAGTGTCCGTTGAGGATGTAAAGGTCTTCCTCTTCGGGTTTGAAGTTGTTAAAGAAGCGAGACCAGTACCCATCCACTTCTGGGCAATCTAGGTTAATCTTGTGTCCTAACTTCTCGAGTTGTTCTACGATTTTTCTCCCCTGGTACGCGAGTGCCTCCGGGCCAAACAAACCCCCACCAAATGTGATATTCATTTTTTATCCTCCTTTAATTTTCCCGCATGCACAAACACCACATCTTGAACAAAGCAGTGATACACCGGAACCTTTTTCTTACTCATCATCCTTAATAAGTGTACTTCTTCTCCATACTCTCCCCGGATTAAATCTAAAAAGTCTTCTTCCTTAATTATCTCAATTAAACTATATGCCTGCGAGACATTAATCGCTTTAACAGGGATTATTCTAATCATAGTCCCCCTCTAATCTTTCTATAAATTAGTAATGTTCGTTGCCGGTATGTTGTTCCCTCATAAATAAGAGTGAACCCCATTTCCAGTAACTTTCCTACTTTTGGAACGTCTTCATGATTAACTTCGAAGATTAGCATATCTGCATGGTTGCTGAGGTTTTCTAGAACTGCGGGTTGGTCTTTAAAATGGTGAAACACATTTAGACAAAGAGCAATATCAAACTTAGTTCCTAAGTGTAACTCATTAGCATCTCTAACAATAAATATAACTTTACTTCTTTTGAATCGTTTGATCTTTAAAGCAGTCTTAATTGCTTCTTCACATAGGTCTGCTCCTACAACTGCCCGAGCTCCTGCTTTCTCAATTTCGAAAGAAAAATACCCATGAAATGGAGCTACATCAAGAACAGTCTTATCCTTAAAATCAACTAACTTCTTCAACTGTTCCCATGTGTGGGTGTTCTGACTGTACCCATTAATTTGGAACCCGAAGATTAAGTCAAGAGTCTGGTAGTACTTATCATACGTCTTTTTATCTAATGTCTCCATGAACGCTTTAACTTCTCCGTAATCTACTGGACGAGTGTGGAGATAAGTCTCTTTCATCAATTTATAATCTGCTAAACTTAGGTGGAGATAAAAATCTTGGCTACTATCAATATATTCAAAAGAGGGATCATCAAATGTTACTTTTAGCAATTGGCGGTTCCATTCCCCTCCCTTACTATGTTCAAGTCTCTGGATTTGTATCCAATTTGGAACGAAGAGGTAATGTTTGTTTAGTGATATTCCTTTAGTAGAAAGTTCCTGTTCAATATAGTTCAAGTGTGCTTTATTGTCTACCGTAAACCCATCAAGAACAACGGTGAGATTATTTTCTAACGTTTCTAATATTTTTGTTAGGACTCGTTTTAGGCAGTCATCACCTTTAGAAGAATAATCAAAGTTATCATCAAAACTAACAACCGGCAATCCTAACTTTGATGCTAAGGTGCTCTTTCCACAACCTGATTTTCCCGCTAAGAGGATTACTCTTTTGCCCATTGTTCCAACCCCGCTTGTATTCCCACGTTCTCTTTTTGTCCCACTTCAATGGCACGAGATATTCGGGGATCATCTGGATGATAAACTAGTATCCTGCCGGATTCACCAACAAGATAAGTTTTCCCACGAATCTTCTCTTCCCAAAAGGATTCTACTTTTGGCATAATACAAAGTACCACCAGTAGCGATCGTTAGCCCCTTGTACGTCCATCTTCGTTATTTGGACATTCTCAAATCCAGCCTCTTTACAGAATTGTTCGATCTGTTCTTTGCTGAACCCCATTGATGGCTCGCAAATTCCATTGGGATTAAACTTTACTTCAGCGATATTTTCGTTCTGGATTCCGGACACCACATTAAAGAACATTGCTCCCCCTTTGTTCAATATTTGGTATGATTGTTCAATATACTTCTTAGTGAACTCTTTCGGAATGTGTTGGAAGACAGTGATACTATAAATAAAATCAAACTTCTCCTTTAATGAAAGAAGGTCTGTATTAGCTTCGAATCTAACATTCTTTATCCCTTCAAAACGTTTTGTTATTTTGTCTATAGCCACATTACTAATATCAATCCCAACAAATCTTCCAACTTTAGTAAACATCCTTACAGCGATAACGCCATCACCACATCCGATTTCTAAAGCATGATCTGTTTTCTTTAATTCTCTCCATTTAGGAAAAAGATACACTCCAAAATAAGGATGCAATTTCATATCATAAGCTTCTTTAGCGGTAATTATCGCTTTAGTATCATCTAATTTTTCAGCATAACCTAATTCATAATTTTTATCCCACACTTCTGTCCACTTTCCAATGTTTGTTTCTTCAACCATTTTAATTTCCTCCGTGTAATTTCTTTGATATTTTGATATTCCTATTATCATCGTTCAACCACTTCACAACATACTTGGCACCTTCCTAACGATTCTGCACAATAAGAACATAACCTAGGATGATAAGTTGAACCACTGCTTCTAGTTACCAAACAATGGGGACAAACATAATCTGTTATGGTCGCTCCACCACATATTGTTTTCTTTTCGCAATCTTTACATCTTATCATTTCATTCCTCCTTTTTATCTAAATGTCTTTTTAATTTATCGAATGCGGTTAGTTTCTTTCCATCACTAAACACTTTTCCGCAAGTGCACATCACCCAATCATTCGCTGCTTGACAAAATTGATGATATACCATTTTTACCACTCCAGTAAGAGTTTATTTGTTCCTTGGTACCAATCTAATACATCTCCACAATTTGATGTTTCGTAGGTTGCTCCATTAACCACTTGTGGGGGCATCTTCAAGTAAAGGATCATTTGGTCCATAGATTTAAAGTTATCTCTTTGGAGCGGAGCTTCAACAATAGAGACAGGTAAGTTTATCTCAGGAAACACTAAGGGGTGAACTAACCGACAATCAGTAGTGGATTCATCGCAACACCAGCTTCGTTTAAAATTGTTAAAAAAGTATTCTGTATCTTGGTAAGTTTTACCCAACCCAAAGCATTTACTGGGAAGAGTCCCATAATCTGCAAACCCATAGTGAATCAATCTAAAGTTCATCTTAACCACCTTAGTGATTTCTAGTGGAAATATCCTCTTGTGTAATCCGGATTCATTTAAAAAGTTCAAGGCGGGCAGGTTCTTCCATAGACGTGTAAACCATCCAATCCCAAAATTACCATCTAAGCGGGCCCAGTTATGTCCTCGCCATAAATTCAATTGGTGGAAACTTGCTCCATTATATCCCCCAGCTTCCATCTGTTCTATTGCTTCTTGTAGATGATCAATCCCTCTCCGGTCTAAGATCTCATCAAGATCAATCCAAAAGAAATAATCTATTTTATCGTTCATAGTAGATTTGGCATAATCCATCAATGCTTGCTTGTGCCGGAGCTCTTCGTTAAACTCATTCTTCTGTCCCATGATCACGTGGGGAGTATATCGGAGTGCTACTTCTACGCTATTATCCGTGCTACCGTCATCATAGATTACAAGGTGGTCACAGAACTGCTTAACGTTTTCTAAACAGCGGACTAAGTTACCTTTGCTAGATTCATTATACATCTGAATAAAAGCACAGATCGATCTCATTTTTTAAACTCCGTGAATCGATATACTGCTCTACAATTAGTGCAAACAAGGTTGGGTGTCTGCTCATCACCATTATAATGTTCTCCCTCTATGAAATCTTCGGGGGGTTTGTTCTCTTTCGTAACCATTAATCCACCACATTGCCAAACGGGGCATCTGATTGGGATGAACTCGAGAACTTTATCCGCCCATTCTCTATCTTGTTCCTTTTGTTCTTGTGTTAATTTGGAATATGGTTTAAGTAATTTGAGCCATCGTTTTTGTCTAGAGTCTGATATTTTTTCATCTTGGAGGATAGATTTAGCCCAACTCATCCACTGTTGGTGTTCTAAATCTGCAAGGTATTCTCTTAGTGTATGGTAAGACTTCATTTGAAATCAACCCACTTCTTTTCTCCACAAACACAAACAAACCACGCACTCCTTGGCACTGGTCCGATCTCAGAAAAAATAACACTTTCTTGTATTAATTGGAAGTTATGTTTGTGTTTACGTTTTTTGGGGGTTAAAGATCTCAATATCTTTTTCCTTATCTTTTCAGTTTCACTACAATCAATTGGATTTACCATTTTATTTTATCTCCTTCACGCAGAATATTACCCAGAACTGTTCTTTCTGGTAGTCACAAGTATAAGGTCCAAATCTTCTCACTTCGTACCCTCTCTTTTCATAATCCTTGGCAGTCAATCCAGAGCGATGCCTTTGATAATCATCTCCGCCTTCAATTCCCCACGTCTTCTCGGGTTCGTTCTTAACATAACCATCAGTAGTAAAGACAATCACTTTCCTCCTGGCAATCAATTCCATTTGATTAAGCAAACGGATAGCATCATCATGATCTAAATGTTCCACTCCGTCGATATTTGTAACAACATCGAAACTTCCGTGTAAAAACAATTCCCCAATCTCCCTCACGTCAGCATTAACAGCTACAAGGGGAGAATAAGGATAATGTTCTAAGAAGTGCTTAAGATAAGGTCGGTGAATTTCTACTGCAACCAGTGTCCGACATTTAACGCCCATCATTACAGTTCCGATTCCAGAGCAGAGATCTAATACACTATCGGTGGGGAGGATATTCTCTTCTACTCGCGGAGCTAACCAATTCATCGTTTACTGCCTCTTCTCTTTTCCCTTCGTTTATTGTTCTTATTATAGGGACAATCAGCGTCATGCTCTACTACAAAAGTAGCAACCGGTTTACTATGTTCATGGTTAATACGCCATCTCGCTCCGCATGCACATTTATTCATAACCAAACACCTCTTTTTATCTTCTCGCCATGTTGGACTTAACTAAGAACCTTTTCTTACACTTCTTGCATTGGGTTCTTAACTTTCCCTTAAGCGTTTCTCCTCTTGGATAATGCCACTTTCTTTTACGGCATTTGGGACATATTACTCGGACTTTCCATCCAAACTCTTTCATACAAAGAGCGCCCCCGTATCTCTTGGTTTTCTCCAAAAGAGTAACCTGTCTTTCTCATAAACTTTGTATGTCTTCTTATCACACACCCACTGATACCTTGCTTTTCTTAGATCATACTTTAGGAACATATAAATCTTTGGGAATCGCATCATGAACCAAATCTGTTTCCGTTCAAACCACCATCTAAATCTCCCCCTTCTTGTTCCTAAATCGTGTCTTGTGATTAACATTCTTTGCTCCATAATCTGAATTGTTCTAAATATTGCTTTTTTACGGTATCAATCCCAAAGCGATTAACTGCCAATCGGTTCTCATCACACATGGTTTTGTACTGGTTAATAGGAAGACTAAAGAACTCTTTTAATGCCTGTTTAAGTGCTTCTGGCGATCTTTCAATTACAATCACCCCAGTAGATTCTTTCGCTAATTCCGGGACTACTCCTACTGCAGTAGAGATGACTGGAATACCTCGAGCACAAGCTTCCAATACAGGCATAGGCGTTCCTTCTGTCTCACTCATATTAACGTAAAGCCCGATCTGGCTATAAAATTCGGGCATGTTCTCTTCTCGAATCTTACCACCAGCAACGTGAAAGTTTGGAAAGTCTTTGGCAGCTTCTTCCATAATTGAAAGACCTTTGATTGTCCCCTGTTCTCTACCGGCCCAACCCCAATCTTTATTCTCGAAGTTCTTTCTGATTTTGCCCATCTTTAATTTAGAGAACTTGCTTAGATCCACGTAATCGGAGATGTAATAAGCCTTAATCCCTTTGTCTCTGAACATCTCGGCTAGTTGTAAACTTGATGCCACAACCCCTTTCATCTGATTATTGATACGTTCAGGATATTGCTCGTTGCCCATCCCTACATGGGCACATACTCGCAAGAGGGTCTTCTTTTGGTACAATTCAAATGGAAACTGCCAGTTCACGTAATAATCATAGTTCCAGAACAGGATGATGTCTGCCCATTGGAAATCTTCAGGGAAGAGTCCTTTCTGGGAAGAGTAAGCTACTCGTACTTCAAATTCTGGTTCTAGTGCTGATTTAACTACCATTGCTACTCGGTGGAAAACCCACCAGTCCACATCCGGAACCAGTAATACCTTAGTTGACATTTCCTCTACCTCCCAGTAATCTAAACAATAAATCCATTAACGCATTCACTATAACCCCGATTGCAACTACAATAATAATAAAGATAAAGGGGGAAGCTAACGCCAATATTAACCAAAACCACCAACTATCAAATATACTCATAGTAACACCTCACAAAACTTCTTCAAGTGCAATTTTGGATCCCAGTAAGTCTTCATCCATTCAATACAAAACTTAGAATCTATCTCTAATTCCTTTGGGTGTTCAAGGTAATACTTTATATAATTCTTTAACTCTTCCTTATCCCTAACTATCTGAAATGGGTGGTCGCTAGATCCAACATATTCCTTGAGGAGAGAGATATTTTCCTTGGTTACTCCCACTAAAGGTACACAACCCACTCGCGCAGCTTCTAGACTATTAACCCCATAATATCCTTGCATATGATCAAAGCATAACCTTATCTTCTTCTTCAATCTCAGAACCTCCTTATTGGGGACTTTTGTTACGATCTTGTAACTTAGATAAGGGTTGTTGATTTCTTCACATGCTTCAATAAAATCTTGAGTGTTCTTTATTAGTGGGTCTGTTGGAAAGTGGTAGATAGTTAAAAATTCTCGGTCGTACTTCTCTTCTTTTTTATCTTCTTCTAGACTGTCTAGTGGAACCGGGACATAAATAGCAAAGGGAAACAACTTCAATAAGTCGGGAGTACTAACAAATATCTTCTCATACTGCTTCTGTAACTTCTCGGTATACTTATCTACGTACGCACGAAGGTTGGTTGAACCATTAACAAAAGCATAAACTTTCTTTCCCGCAGTAACTTTCTTCCAGTCAATCCGGCATATCCCTGAATCAATCCCATCTTCAATTATGCTTCCAACATTCTCTCCCCCCTTGATTACCGGATGAAAAATAAAGATGTCGGTCTCTCTAAGAACCTTATTTAGTTCTGAATCACCAGGGAACAGGTCAGTGTCATACCTCAATCCTCCTTCTACTTCGATAAGGTTTCTCATCTTATGTTTAGAATACTTATCAAAGATATTTTTCCATTTAGACATCACACCAGCACAATCAATGTACCCAATGTTAAGGATATTCACTTTTTTATTCTTCTTTTCGGCATGAGTTATTTCGAGCAATTCTGATTCGGTTATTCGGGGATTGAAGAGGTCTTTTCCAACAAGATTAGAAATCTTCTTCATAGTGTACCCATTATTCTTATCAATGTCAAAGAAAGTTATCTTCTTACTGGTTTGAGCAGAGCAATCACGATAGTTAGCCAGAACCTTATTGATGAATTGGTATCTTAACTTACTAACAAAGACTGTCCTTAAGAACCATTCTAAATCTTCGTTATACATCAACTTCTCATCAAATTTGTTCTCTATGAATACTTCTCTTCGAGCGAACCAAGTGGCCATACAGCAGAACATATTCCTTTTAACTGTAAATCCTATTGTGTTGAGCAAGAATTGTCCCTCTGTCCATTCGGGTTGTTTACTAGGCACTACAAGTCTATTCTTATCGTCTACTATATTAAACTTAGACCAAGTAACATCTGCCCATACACACTTCACTGATTCTTCAATAAAATCGTGTTCGTAATAATCATCAGCACTACAAATTCCGATATATTCCCCCGTAGATTCAATAATGCCCCTATTGATTTGAACCGACTTCCCAGAATAGTGATCTAATTGGATAATTCTATATTTAATCTGGTGCGGTCTCCCAAACTCCTTAATTACTTGATGGATGGTATCAGGATCAGAAACGGGAGAACTCTTGTCCATTTGATCTTCAATAATGATAATTTCATTTGGAATAACGGTCTGTTCTGCAAGGTGTAACAGGCATTCCTTCAAATAAGGTAACTTATCTCTTTTGTACGTTACGATGATTGAAACGGTTACCATTTCATTATCTCCTCAACTTCTTCTTCTAAGTTCATTTGAACCGTATCTATTAAGAGTTTTCTCTTCATCCTAGAGGAGTTAAAGTGTTCTACGTATTTCCTTCGGGTGTCCCAGATGGTATCTTTACACATGTGTGGTGAGACGTTAGCATCCATGACTGCTCTTTCTACAAATCTTCCTTTAAGTCTTTCAAGGAGTATATCCCTATTAGGTATATCCAGTAAGACTAAAGTAGCCCCTAAATCATCCAATTGTTTCTCAACATCTTGGTAGTCGTTAGTCTGACCAAATAATAAGTCACTGAACACTAAGTCGGAAATGTGCAGCCGAGATAAGATAAAGTCATCTTTAGGGCAAGAACGCATAACGGACAACAGGGTTTCTACTCTTCGCTTATTGTAAGCCATAAGTTCTTGTGGGTCCCTTGTCCCTTTTCTTCCTAAGGAGAGATAGTACCCATGAGATCGTAATTCAACAGTATCTATTATCTTATCATTCAATTTAGCTAAGACAGAATCCTTGCCACACCCGTTTACTCCTTCGATAATGTAAATCCTTCTTCCTGGAGTGAATAAGCGAGCCATTTCCTCTCTGGGTCCACGCAATTCCTCTTCTGTAAACTCTCTTCTGGCTTCGGGTGTTAAGAGGTAAGGGACATCAAATACAGGTAGGACATTATAATGTACATGGCTTAAAGATAAGGGAGAGGGGCTAACTTTCCAGAAAGAATCGTTCTGAACATAGCGGATAGCATTTAATCCTTCTACGCCTCGGAGCTTCTCACCAAAATGGTGTGCTTCTTTCAACAGAAAGTTCTGTTGAAGTTGAGACATTTCTCCCATCCGCTCATAATGTTCCTTCGGACAAACAAGTAAACAAAAGGGGTTGTAAGTGATATTTGGTTGGAGGACAATGTTCTGTGGTGTTTCGTAAACTACTCTGGTTTTGTCCTGGATCCAATTACATATCAAGCAATCGCTCATTTACCTTCCCTCATCTGTTCCAGTTGGATGTTCAAATCCTTGAGCCAACATACCGGACAAGTAGATGCGTAATATTCTCTTCTTCCAGTAAAAATTTCTTCTAAACTCTGCTTATTTAGGTCACCATACTCGTATCCTGTACGGTTCTTAACAATGCAACAGGGGTACACTTTCCCGTTATATCCTACCGCAACCATAAAATTAGCAAAGTTACACTGATTGAATGAATCATTAGGTCCAAATTTATCCCGCTTCCAGAAAGAGTTCTTTACGACAAATCCAGAGTCCTGCATTTGTTCTGCTCTCTGCAAGTATCCTTTAACTTGTTCTGCTTGTGGTTCTGTAAGCATTCCATCACCGCTAGGAGTATAAACTGCATTAAACTTGATCCCATCAAGACCAATCTCTTTAGCTCTAACCGTAGCGGCCACAATCTCTTCCATATTTTCAGGAAGGACACAGTACGAAATATAAGTTTTAACTTGTGGGAATTGCCATTTGAATTTTTCAATATCGTGCATCACCATATCAAAAGTATTAACTCTATGCACTTTTCTATACGTCTCTGGGTCAGCAGCATTTACACTAACCCTAAGCCAAGAGAAGTTTTTACCCACATATGGAGTTAATTTACGAAGATGAGTTCCATTAGTTACTAGATTAATTAAGGTAGAAGAGTCTTTCAGGGAATCAAGCATTTGGTCGATGTAAGGATAAATCATTGGTTCTCCGCCGCCGGTTATTTCCGTTTCTTTTATGCCCATATTCTTGATACTCTCACATAAGCGAAGCATAACATCTAAAGTAAGACCACTCTTTCCAGGAACAACATGTTCACGCTTTCCATCAAACCATTCGGGGGTATAGTATTCCATGTCTACCCATCCTGCAGATCGATAGGAACACATTATACATTGGTGTGTGCAAGCTCCCTCAGGATCCACTTGTATTTTCTCGGGTATTTTGAAGTCCCTAGTAGCCAGTTTCTTAGTTACACTTTCAAGGTCAAGGTGGTTGGATTCCATTTTACTTCTTTCCCCTCTTCTTTCCAACGTACTTCTTAAAGAACTTCTTTTTGGAGATCTTAACTTTATTCCTCATGGGTTTTGACTTTATTTTTGGAACTAACATCTCCTTAAACTGGCGAGTAATTTTGTCTCCTTTAGCTACCTTATCTAAATTAGTTAGTTCTGAGAGGGGACTTTCATAGTAAGGGATAATGCCTTGATCTGCCATATATCTAACCGTTTCCCACCCCACTTCTTTAGTGATACATTCAATTGCAAAACCCATATCTTTTGGATTAAATAAAACGTCTGTTTCTCTAATCATACCATTGATCTTCCAAAGACTTATCCGATAAAGATCATATTGCATATAAGTAAGTTTAGCGATTCCTTTTAGTCGATGATTAACCCGAGCAACAAAAACTTGTCTCCATATCCAATCCTTAGTCTTTCTTAACATGTGTATCAACTCCGTATTTCTTTTTTAAATAATTTAATTTGTTATCAACGTCATGGTTGATGAACCGCTGCCAGTGCCGGCATCCAGCTTCACTTCTTGGATTACCATTAGGTTTTATGAACGGACAGGGTAACTTATCCGATAATCCGTACATTTTACAGACATCGGGCCTATCCTCATAGATAAGACAGTGGAAGTCTTTGCGGTCAAGGAAGGGGCATTTCCCATCAGTCGTGTAGATGAATACTTCTCCTTCCTTCTCAAAGTTTTTACCATGTGTTGCCTCCTGAGCGATATTTTGATACTTTTCCCACACTGCTTTTGGGAACAGATTATACGCGCAACAATTTCCGAAACATTTTCCGGACTTGATCATCTCTCTGCACGATGTTTCCCAACCCATTATTCATGTTCCTCTGGAGTTTTATAACATTCTGGTTTTCCACAAATAGGGCATCCCTTAGGCATTGGGGGTTGATACTCATGCAGTTTCTTCCATTGGCTTTTACTTCCCATATTCAAATTCCCGATACACAATCTCTTTTGTTCTCATTAGTATTGGTTTTTTGTGACCCGGGGCAGTCATCTTCTCTCTGCGGTAAGAGGCGATTAATATTCTATTGAATACCTGTGCCTTAAGATAAAATAAACACTTCTCCTTCTCTTCTTTGCTGAGCACCCCATCCGATTTGCATTCCACCCCAATTATTTCATAACATAAATCAGTTGTTGGTGCTTTTCTCCAGCACATAAAGTCTGGAAATCCAGAGGTGTTCATCATTAATTGTTTAGTGAATGGGTTAAACTTTGGCTTAGACGGAACGATGATCGTCTTTTCTAAATCCACATTGTTTGGGAACTTACAGATTAACCATTGATAACCCAAATCTTCCCTAACCAACTTCTCGAACTCGCTCCCTTTCTTTCTATTTTCTTTTCCTATTTTGCGGAAATTAGCCATGATTAACCATCTCCTTATCTACTCTTTTAACACTTTCCATAAAAGAACCCCAACTAGGAATTAATAAATCTCCATCCTCTTTGTTGTAGTCTTCATCATAATGAACTGTTCTACATCCTACGCAAAAGTATAATTGTTCCACTTTTTACCTCTTTGATAAGGTTATCTCGATGATACTTAACCTTAATTTCACGTTCTCACTATTAATTACGTTCTCGCTGTTAATCTTAACTTCTTTAACGTAAACATCAGTCAAGAAGTCTCGGACAGAAACTTCTGCAATATCAATGGCTCTGGCAGTAAACTTCCCTCTTGCCTTAATGATCACTTCTTTTTCTCCACGAGAAAATTGTAGAGCTACCCCTGTAATGTAAGACATAAATGGTTTTTCCCCAACGTATATCTCGTTCTTATCGTAGCCGATCATACCTTTTCAACCTCTTTCCAAAATAAGTCCGGTGCTTTGTAACATTTTTCTGCTAATTCATTGATAGGTAAACCATAACTTTCCATTCCCGACTTCCATGTCCCCGAGAACTTAGCAAGCCCGCAACCGGAAAGCATTGCTTCTACAAGAGTTATCCCAAAGGTTTCATGCATCTGGGTATTGAATAAGAAGTGTTTATATTGTTGGTACAAGGAAGGCATCTGTTCATGAGGGATATTCCCTAAATAAGTATGCTTATCTTTTATTCTTTCCATTAATTTTTGATCTATGGGGTTACCCGCAAAGTGGAACTTCCATTCGGGGTGTTCATCAGCAAAGTCAAGTATTTTAGATAATCCTTTATGTTCTGCAATAACCCCCGCATAGAGGTAGTCTATCTTTCCTTCCGGGACATCAACAGGATAAAACATTCCTTCTTTAATTGGGGCAGGGATAATAATTGCATCCCTCAACACTTCCTTAAACACCTTCCTGAATACTTGTAATTGGATTGGACTAAAGAAGATGTTTAACTTGGAATTAGAAAACATTTTAACAAACACTTCAGCAGGGATACATAAAGAATGACTAATCCCGCAAGTACCGTTTCGGTAAGCACAATAGCAATAATCGTGTTCATACTTAATGTACTTCTTGTTATTGATGATGTGTTCGATAATAGAAAGAGGGAACATGTTGATGTTGTTCAGAACAATCAAATCAAATTTATCAAAATAAGATAAATTAAAATTATCTAGCGGCATTACAGTAAGACCGGATAACTCAGCACAAAGTTGTGGACTAAACAGAGTGATCTCATGGCCGCGCAGTTCTCCCGCTCTAACCATAGCAAGACTACTCTTCTCTGCACCACCGCCTTTTTCTAAATCCAGATCGTTCATCCAAAGTATTTTCATGGTATTTCCTAAGAGGGAGCCATACGTAATGGAGAATTGGTTTGCGCTCCACAGAACCCGCAAGCATACATCCCTTGTGGTGTCTTCTTTAATGTTGGTCTCCTACATGCATTACAGAACAGCACGTGCTTACTAGCTTCTTCAATCCTTTTTCTTTCTTCGTCTGCTCTCTTTTGCTTTTCTATTTCGATTAACCTGCCACTATTAAGGTCGTCCAAATACTGTTTCATCTCTGGAGAAGTTTCAGTATTGTTTATTGGCTTAGGGGCGTTTTGAAGTCTACGTTTAAACTCTGCATCTCCTTCGATGCCACGAGACGGCATTTTAGTTCTCCTCTTCCAACCTTTTGAGTTCTGCTTCTCTGGCTTTCATTTCTTCAAGCAATCTCTTCTTTTTATCTTCCTTACTTTCAACGGGGTCTTGTCTTCTCCAAGCAAAACACTGTGGACATTCTACGGTATTATCTTGTCCCTTACGTAGTTCTACCTTCTTACCTCTCTTTAGGCAGTCCTGGCATAAGTTCTTATTTTCTTCCTGTTTCTTTTCAACAGGTTTAGCAACTACTTTTTTTGTTGGCATAAAGCACCTCCTAGTTGATAACTTCCGCAAAGGCGAAAGTTCCCATTATTTTGCTCACTCTGATCCTCACTTCGTCATTTACCTGTGCATCTCGCACAAAGATAGTGAACCCCTTAATTTTAGCAACGCCATCTCCTTTAGCACCAATTGCTTCGATTTTAACCTCATATTCCCCATCAACTTTAACGGGTACTCCTGCACCTGTTCCGTATGCCATGTTTAACTATCCTCCTTTTTTTCCTCTGCGGGTATTTCCAGTTGTTTAAACTCTTCCCTTTTCTTCTTTTGGGTGTTTTCGATAACTTCTTTCCACCTTTTTCTAAAGTTAGCGAGATTGAAATGCTTTTCAACATATTCTCTGCCACCTTTACCTAAAGCAGTGCGAAGTTCTGGATCGTTATGTAAGTACTTGATTGCATTGTAACAGAAAGCAGGGGTAGTAAGGTATTGTTTAATCCCTAAATCTTGCCACAATTCTATGGGTGTTTCTAATAATAGTCCACCCTTAGCAAACGAGAATCCTAATTGGGTGTTCTTATGGCCTCTTTCTCCACCGATAGTTTCCCAACCAGTAGAGTTATCAGGAACAATTACAGGAATACCGCACGCTTGTGCTTCAACGGGCATTAAACCGAACCCTTCTCCTCCGGTGGTGGTGGCATAAACATCTGCGATTTGGTACAACTCTGCATTTTGTCTTTCAGAAATTCCTGCATCTCCGAGACCGCTTCTTCCCACAAAAGAGATTCTTCCTTCTGTGATAAGATCTCTTCCATACTTATGTTTAAGAACTCTCTGGATAAAATCTAAGGGATTCATGATGTCTGGGAAAGCTAATCCTTCCCCCGATGGAATATTCAAGTAGAGATACGTGTTTTCTGTTTCTGTGATTAACTTAGCAGCTGCATCAATAAGATCATTGTGCCTCTTCCTCATTAAGTTTCTTCCGCCCGCATAAATGATAAAATCGTTCTCTTTAAATCTGTACTTCTTTCTTAGTTCAGTTTTCCGCTCAGAGGTTACGGGAACATAAATAAGGTCTAAATCAATCGCTTCATAAACTAACTCGCAATCAATATTTCTCCACTCTTTCATTTGTTCTTGAGTGTACTTGGCTGTGGCGATAACTGCATCACATACGTCTAAATAATCGGGTTTACCCGCCAACTCTAACATTTGGTTACATAACATTCCTTCTGAGTCAATAGTAGCATAGAGTAATGCCTTGGTGTGTTCCATCTTATCAAAAGACATCTTCCCGATACCCATCTGTTGATAGTGGTATGGGTCGCCAACACAAATAAAATAGTCTACTTGTAAGGTATTCAGCCAATTAGCGATCTTCTGAACACCTTCATTACTTCCTTTCTTTGAATGTCCGCAAGTTTCACAAAAGAATGACGGTAGGATAGGAACACCATTATAACTTTTAGAGTAGTCGTTGTATTCGATACCAATAGTGAATACGGTGTGCCCTTCTGCTTGGAAGGATTTGGCCATATGATAGATTAACTTACTGTTCCCGGTGGTATGGTCGCACTGAGCACCATAAATAAGAATACGTTTCTTGCCTTTCCTTTCTTTAAAATCTTCCCTTGCTATTTCATCTCTATTCATCTTGCACCTCTAGTTAAGGAACTCTTCAATTGCTGCAGTAATCAGTTTGTTCCTGTTATTTTCCCATGCCGGGAACTTCTTCCGTGTATCTAATTTTCTAAGAAGTGATGGAGATAAAAGTAGTTCTATCCTTCTTTTCTTTCCCCGTAACACCTCTTTTTTTACCATCTGGATAAAATACGGAAAGTATGCGGATATATAAATATTGTTCTTTTTGTCATACCCAAGATATGAAAAAAGGGGGATAATTTAAATATTCCATCGATTTATCTGTTTTATGGGTGAAGTTGTAAAAACGGCAAAACCAATTGCGGAAGTATCTTATCTACGAGAGGGAACTGCCCAATTATATATTCTTTCTTCTGAACAAACTTTACATCATCCTTATCCTTACTGGGACGCTTATGTTCATCCTTACAATTACCCCCTAGGAAGAACCTTGAAACTGGATGGTGGAGGATTGGAAGAAATACTTGAGTGGAGTATAAGGGAGGATAAAGACGGAACCGTGATAAGAGGTGACAAAATTGGCATTAGATGATAAACTGATTAAACGTATTGAAGAACTATCTCCTAAGGAAAGACAGCTCATTGAAAAACAATTGGGGACAGTAGATCGTACCGAGATACTAAAACATCGACACCATTATCCAAAGAATCATGCCAAGTTTGGTTACTTCTGTGACCCACATGTCGGAGAAAAGCAGTTTAAAGAAAATTTGTGGGTTAAAATGTGTCATACTTTTATGAAGGAAGGAATAACCAACGTTTATGGCGGCGGAGATAATCTAGAAGGAATGAGTGGTCGTGATGGTCAGATTTACGATTTAACTCATATTGGATTCTCTGCTCAGGCAGGATATTTAGAGCAGTTAGTTAAGGCGTATCCATCACTTAATTTTTATTGTATCGATGGTAATCATGATGGCTGGTATGCTATTAGAAATAATAGTGGCATTATTGTGGGGGAAGAATTAGAAAAACGATGTAATAACTGGCATTTTCTCGGTAGTATGGAAGCTGATGTTGAATTAGCTCCGAATGTCACCCTGAAATTATTTCATGCAAATGACGGATCAGCTTATGCGTTATCTTACAAATTACAAAAGTTGATTGAGAGTTTTACTGGCGGAGAAAAACCATCCATAGTAATTGATGCACATTATCACAAACACCTTACTGCTTGGATTAGGAATGTGTTTGGAATTGAGGGGGGATGTTTGTGTGACCAAACAAGATACATGCGCGGTAAAAAGTTAGCTGCTTCAATGGGTTTTGGAATAATGGATGTGTGGTATGATAAAAAAGGAATTGAACGGGTGGACCACACTTGGTTCCCTTATTATTCTAGAGGTACAGAATAATGGCAACCGTCCATGAATATTATCATCGATCTCTTCTTCTGCTTAGAGACATAGTCAATGATTCTGAGCTTAGTGATGAAGACAAAATAAGATTAATTGGGGTGCTTTACTGATGGACCCAGAATTTCCCCTTAGGTTAGTCGAACTGTGTCAGCCAAAAGAACAATACTGTACCTTAGGTGCGTTTGGTGAAAGATACTGTGAACATTATTGTTTAGAAGAAGTTATTCAGGTGGGATACACGAGTTATCATCGTTGTAAAAAATACGAGGCACCCTTAACAGATGAACGATCCGTTCACTAAATCTATAACTGAAATAATTGAGTGTAACCACCAACCTAAATATAGGAGACTTAAATTAGATAAGGTGGGTGATGGGGTAGATGTTTGTCTTTATCATATCCCCGGACTAGAAGATAAGGTTATCTGTAAGTATCGCGGCGATAAAACTATCGCTAGAGCTTATAGACCAGATGGTTCTTATGACTTGATTGAATATTATGAGTGTCTACGAAATGGGGATTGAAGATATTTTAGCTAAAGCAGCTAGTAAAGTGATTATTTCTGTTTGTAAAAGTACGGGAGTTTGCCAGATTTATTACGCCGGTGATTTGTATTGTATGTTAGATAAGGCTGACTGCCCCTGTAGAAGTAAGTATAAATTCAACAAAAGATATGAATGCTTAAAAGACGATCCAAAGGAATATCTCCCCGAGATGGCATAAATGAGATACCGAAAAATAAAGATTGGGGGAGATTTGTATAATATTTTGGATTTTACCCTAAACGAATTAGTTTATTCTCTTGAGGAAACCAAACCAAGGATAAATAGACACATTGAAGTACCGGGAATTTATGTTCCTGAACTCCCAAAAATTTGGTACAATCCGTTACTAATGGAAACCGTTGAAGATCTCCACCTAACGGTACTTCACGAGATATCGCATCATCTTGATTTAAGAGATAGGCTTAGTGATTCTATAGACTTACCCCTGAACGAAGCCGAGATGTCTGCAGAACATGCCTATTCCAAAGAGAACATATTTAGGTTAATGTTTTTTAGGTACGCTCGGATTGCAGATAAGTATGGACTAAAGTAATATATATGGGGATATCTATGAACATTTAAATACCCCCTGCCTTTTTATTCTTGAATGGCACCACCAATAATAATCTACACAACGGAAACTTGTCCAGAATGTAAGGTTGTTAAGAGTTATCTGCGTGCAAAAAATATTGATTTTAAAGAAGTATTAGTTAATTCTACTCAAATTATTGATGAGGTGGTGGGGTTGACAGGACAGAGACGAGTCCCAGTGATTAAGACCAGCTCTGATTTTATTGTGGGATTTAACCTAGAAAAGATTAACGCCTTACCTTCCCCTTCTCTTGCGGTTAGCCCGAACCTTGCTTAAACACTTTGATTGTCCGCTACCAATAACAATTTCTGCAATAAGACTTAGATGTTGTCCATTTACCACAAGACCAGCATCGTCTCACCGTTCTTCCATGACTATCTCTAGAAGTTAAAAAATTAAAAAGAAAAAAGAAATAAGGTGAAGCTCACTTCACTCTTACGTTAGCAAAGACTTTTTCTTCAGGTACTTGAAGGTCTAGGCTTTTGTCATCAACTACGTTCTCGGGAACGCTGACAACCAAACCAAATGCACTTCTCATCTTAACGTCTTTACCGCTGACATCTACTCCATCAACAGACAAGCCGCTAAAGTCAATAGGCATTTCAACTCCTTCAATAACCAACTTTCCGCCAACTAATTTAAGCACAGAGTCAGTTCCGTCAATCTCAACTTCTGTTCCTAAAAGATTTAAGTCCTTATCATAGATACCAGTGGCATCTACTTCTAAGCGGTCATAGTCGTCCATGCCGGAAGTGAATGCTCCTCTTACTTTTACGTAAGAAACTCCATCTTTGACATCATCTTCAAAGGATACTTTCTTGTAAGACACTTCATCAAGTCCTTGGAATTCGATCTTCCTAAAATCATTCGGCAAGCTTAAACTCTTTCCAACAGCTAAGGCCTGGTAATCTTCATCTGGATCAACATCCACATAAGATTCTACCAATTTCAAACCTAGTTGGTGATCAGAGACAGTCCATTCCCAGGGAGAGTCTTTAGCGTACTCATCTCCGTCTTGGATTGTCTGTTCTACATCAGCGCCATACTCAATGTCAACAGAGTGTACTCCGCCAGCATAGTCTTGGTAAAGAACGTCCTTAACATAGATGTCTACTCCGCCAACTTTCTTGGATTCTCCTTTGTAGATTATCTCACTATCAGAACCTACTGAGAACTTAGCGTATCCTCGGAATACACTTTCCAATTTGATTTCAGTTCCATCAACAGTTGTCTTTGATTCAAACTCATCAAGAGACATGGGGGCTCCTTGGGTGAAGGTAACTTCATCGCCAGACCAGTCAATAATCTTAACATCCTTGCCTAAAACATTTAGGGTTAAAGGTTTGTCGCGGCTGATATCACTTAAATCAAGGGTGTTCTCTAGATTAACGAAGTAATTCACCGAACCTTCCTTAACTTTCAAATAAACGTTTTCATCCATATCATTTTCGTTGATGGCTGCGTTCAAGTCACTTACAGTGAAGTATTCTTCAACGTCATAATTCTCATCATCAAACGAGACTGTTCCATCAAATAGGGGCAACTCTTTATCAGAAAGGGTCTTGGAAACTGAGTCTCCTAAAGCAATTTCATCAATTAAGTATCCTTCAGTGGAAGAAATCTCAACTTGTGCTTCTTGAGCTAGCTTTTCATTTAAAGCAATAACTTCCTTATCCTTCTCACTTAAAGCTAATTCAGCAGCAGCTTGAGCGGCTAGAGCATCGTTCTTTGCTTTCTCGGCAGCAAGGTTGTCTGCTCCGTTCTTATTCACTTCGGTGGTAAGAACGTTAATCTGAGTTGCCTGTTGTTTTGCCACTTCTTGAGCAGCTAATCTTGCAGCAACTTCATTCTGATAGTCTACTTGACTTGGTCCACATCCTGCGAGAAGGGTAGCACCGAGCATTAATGCACCAGTTCCAACAACGAGACCGATTTTTCCTAGTTTCTTTAGGTTTATCATTTTATTCCTCCGCCATTACTGGCTAACCAAGGAAAAAGTGCCCACCATATTTAAGATTTACGGTCTTTTTTGTTAAATTAAGCATTTTCTTATTTCTTCCGTTTGCTTTCGTAGGTTGGCTCTCTTGTATTCACTCATCCAAGAAATCTCATTAAAACAAGACTTACACACCTTCATTGTGTTTGTCCAGCAAGTGGCTTCTGCCAGTCCACATTTGAAACAGGGGTTCCTTAAATGGGTATTGATTTGGGGTCGTCTTGGTGCCCAACTGGTCTTGATTTTGCGTTGTTCCATGGTTTAAATCAAAGAAAATAATCCTTTAGTGCGTTCTAAGACATCTCCAGTAAGACTGAGTTTACCCAAAATAACATCTACTTCATCCATGGGTATATCTTTTGCCATTGCATAGATCGCAGTTCTGGGAATGGAATTGTTATGTTCAATAGACAGCGCTTTCAAAACGTCCTTAATTATGTAGAACTTATTGACCTCCTTCTTTTTAGGGACATCTTCTAGATCTTCATACCGCACAAATCCATCTTTGGAGATTAAACCAAGCATTTCGAATGAGTACCGGATTAAACCAAAAGCAAAGGCGATGTCTTCTTCTCGAACAGGAACTTCCATCTCTTCGTTTTCTTTACCAATCCCTGTAAACTTGGCATGCGCATATGCCCACCGAAGTATGTTTCCTCTTAATCTGTGACTAATCCCTCCTTCATCTTCTTCTTCAGCTTTAGTCTTCCCAGTAAGTTTCTTGAACCGGTCCTTGAACGCTTTAGCGGATTCGGGAGTTAAAACGGGGATGATCTTCCTAGAATAAGCAATATAGTACCGCATATCTTCATTTGACCAAATTTGTTTGATCTTCTCTCTTCCCTTCATGTGCCTTGACATGTACTTATCTTCCATCTTATCATTATCAATGTTTTCTCTCATTGCCCAGATAATATCAAATCTATCTAAGATGTCTTTTGGGATGGGGGCAAGTTGTTTTAAGATAGTTTCCCTATTATTGAATACCTTATGAATGGGGTTGCTAGTAGCAAGAAGAGCTGTTCTTGTCTTAAGTGTTTGATCTATGTTGGCTTTAGTGATCTTAGTCTGCTCTTCAGCCATAGCATTATTCAAGATTCCAAAGTCGTCCTTGTTCATCTTGTCCATTTCATCAATCGCACAAATACCTTGATCTGCCAGAACTAAAGGTCCCACTTCTAAACTCATGTTTCCTAGATCATCACGAACAACACATGCTACCAGTCCCGCCTTTGTCACTCCGTTACCCGTGGTCCAATTCCATAATGGAGAAATTATAAGTGACCTTCTCATAAGCACCGTTTTTCCTGCACCTGGACCGCCCGACATTAATACATGGATTACTCCCCTTTCTTCTAAGTTGCCGTTTTGATCCAGTATCCTCTTTCCTCCAACGTGTTGAAGAATTAAGCTTTTCCTAACTAACTCATACCCTTCAAAGCTGGGTGCAAGACTTTGAGAGAATTCATCTAACAACTTGGGGTTAGCCGCCATTTCTTTTATCTTACTAATTATATAGGGGGAAAGTTTAACAGATTCCCATGAGTTGTCCATCACAATCAAGTTATTAGCCACTATGTTTGTCTTGAACTCACTTGACTTCCCGCGCATATTGGTGTGGTGGATCTCTTCTAAATCTAAGAAGCCATGAACCTTAACCCTTTGCCCCGGTTGTAATTGATCAGACACTTCTTTGCGGGTAAGGCATTCAGAAGCATAAACCCTCTTCTTAACTAACTTTCTTACCTTGTCCGGAACGGCTTCTAGAGCTTCAATAATCTCAATCTGTTGGAATTTACTGAATGAGCGCTTAAGTAATTTAAAGTATCCTTTTCTTCCACAGGAACATTTTGATGGTTCTTTCCATTCCCTACCTAGCATCAGCATATTAATCACATTACCGCATGATGGGCATTCGAACTTAGCAGAATAACATTTAAGCATAATATCAGAAGCTCGGACAACGTAACCTTCAACCGTGATGAACTTATCTAGTTGGTCAGCCACTTCGCTCAGGGAGAGTTGGGTAGTAGAAGGTAAGTTGAAGAAGACTATCTGATAGCCACCTTTTTCTTCGTTAATCTTCTGGAGTGCCAGTTGGAAACACTTAATCATTTCAGCCGGATCTTCCAAGACGTTGTTAGAAAGTTCAATATCAAAAGCTAGCAGTTTACTGAAATCTATCTCGTGATACTTTAAATCGTTTTTAGCCAGGGCTTGAGACATATACTCTTGCTCTAAAAACAGTTGACACTTCTTCAACACTTCATCAATATCCCCTTCTATCATGGTCCTTCCTCCTTTTTGAATATAATACACAAGACATCTAGTCATCGGTTCTGTCCCTGAACTACCGTGCGGCAGTTTATGGCTAGCAGGCTTCCACCGACTTAACCTGTCCTGTGTTAATCCTAATGGCCTGAGAGGATTTGATACCCCATCTCCCCATGAGCCGAGTAGTTTTTCAACCAACCTCTTCTGCATGCAGGCGACTTTACTTAGTCCAACAAGCCGTTGTGCCCACTTTTTATAGCCCGATGTGAGCAGACCGGAGTTCCTCTTTGTATTTATGAGACCCCCGAGGCGACCAACCACGTCACTCTCTTCGGAACAGGGGACGGCGTTTTTACTAAATGAGGTAAGTCATTATGCAGCCATACCTTTATTATCTAAGGTTTCAGGTTTTGGTGGATTTTAATAATGTCTTGAATCTTGTCCAGGATTTTAGAGTCAGTCTTAGCTTCCTTACCTAACTTATTATAAGCGAAGATCTCTTTCTGAATAGCATCAAGAGTCGTTCTTTCTTGAATTAAGTACCCATCCCTTTGTTCCCTAGCTTTGCTGATTTCGTCCTTCTTCTTCTGCGTTTCCGCTTCCAACTGTTTCTGTAGTTCTTCCATCTCTTTCTTCTTCTGTTGAAGAAGTTCCGATAAATTCTGTGGTGCTTCCATTTTCTATATTACCTCCGTTTGTCCGTATTGTTTTTGGATTAAGTTCAAAATTAACATCTGCGGTGATATGGATACATGAAGCCAGTTCTCTAGCCATCTGAATATCATCATCTGAAGTAGCAGCTTCAAGTTTGGGCAACATCCCTTTAATGAACCTTTCAGCAACGTAACAAGTGATCAAACTTAGGTTTACACTCCCGGGAGTTAATAATGTTTCTATCTTTGCTGCGCATGCTTGTAATAACTGTTCATTTTCGTTTTGTGAGCTCATTGTTAGCCTCCTGTACTTTTTTAAGTAGGAACTCATAATCTCTCTGGCTAACCATTCCAAAGCGATTCTTCCACACACCTAGCCTGCCTTCAAATAACTGTGGTTCTTTTCTAAGGATATTATTTGATAGGCTTAATTCAGCTATTTGTTCATTGGTTAGCCGTTTAAACATCTTCTCTTCTGCTTCTTTAACTTCTGCCAGTTCTTTTTCATATGAATTAATATTAAACTTAGCCTCACTAATCTTATTTTCAAGAAAGGTCTTTTTGTCCATTATCTCATCGCAATACCTTCTCTCTACCCATTCGGAGAAGTTAAACTTCTTTTTAATCATCGAAGCGATATGCTTCCTTACTTCCGGACTAACCGAAATGATGGTATGACATTTCATCTTAATCTCTCTCCATATATACTTCTGTATATATCTTCTTAACTCTTCTAAAAGTAAGTGCATAAGTTGCAAGTACCGTATATATATATGTATATATATACAAGGGTAGTAGTAGTAGTAAGGGGGTTCGTTGTTTAGTTAGGAAATATATATGATAATATATATTGGTTGTTGGTGTAGGTATCATTTTAGCTTCAAATTGGTAGTTTTATAGTGATCTTGGAAACCTTGACTTGAAGGCCTTCCTTGCTGACCAAATCCTCCGTTAAGGTGGTAATAGATACTGCAGACTCTATGTTTTTTATGGGGTCGTATATACGCAGTTCTCGTTTGAGTATCTCCAAAACGTCAATTGCTCGGGAGATGTGTCTGCCTCTGGCAATCAGTTCGATCTCTTCAACTTGTTGTCTTTCCAGTTGGTCCATGATGCCTTGAACGATGTCTCTAGCAAGCGCATCTCCTATTTGGGTTGTTAGTTTCATAGTAGTTCCTTTAAATCCGGGTTTAGTTTTATTCGTCCGTTTTCCCTTCTAGCTAATTCTAAGCCGCAGAGATAAGATAGGGTGTTATTGAATCCGCCGGAAGTGGGATGATACTTGCTTGGCGTGGCTTCAGCAAGATCTTCCTTTCTCCAACTCTCATCTGGAGATCCTAAAAGAACCTCAAAAACCTCTAAGGGGCACTTTCCCAGTTTCCTTTTGATCAGATCAATCGAGAAGTGGTAGTTCTCTCTGATATCTTCTGCTACCGGGATTCCCGGTGAAATCTGGATTAAACCATTATCTCGAACAATATAACCCATTGTGTTGAGTTGGCTGATGGCATTGTTAAAGCCACCTGATCTTGGCGAATAACCTGTCATGGCGCCAATCTGGGCTTTAGAGAACCTTCTATCTGGGTTCTGCCCTAAGAACGCAATAATCTCCTTAGCGCATTTACCTATTTTTTCTGGTTGTTCATGCACGGGCATTCCGTCAAATTCAACGGGTGGGGGGGGTATTTTAGTTTTTGTCCAATGGTGAGAAGGAAAGGTATCACCCAAATCTTCCTTGGATTTTCTCAAATCTTCTAATGTAATCGTTGCTTTTCCTACGGAAGTGGAGGACATAAACATCTTTCCCTTTCCAGGCACAACTTTAGGATTAAGCCCGTAATCGGTCATCTTTTTTATATCTTCATCTGATAGGGTTGCTCCTTCATCACAAAAGTTAAAATCTGTTCTCGGGTGGTGAACGTCCTCTTCCCTAAATTGTTCTGGTAAGTTGAACACAAAGATGGCTTTTCTGCGAGTGAACTTCTGAACCCCCTTAACATTGGCTACACTGGTAATCATCTCAAAGGAATAATCTTTGATTGATTTCTTTATCGCATCTATCAATCCCGTATTCTTTTTCCAAATGGATTCTGTTTCCGCGATGCGAACATTCATCTGCTTTATTTTTTCCTGTAGTTCTTTATATTTTTCAGTATCTATGGGGTGAACAGTTGCTCCTAATTGGTGCCTTAACTTCCATTCTAATTCCCTGATCCGGCGTTCATAACTTTCCTTGTCTTTGATCTCTTGTTCTGCCTTTTGTGGTAAGTCTGATAATTTAGCCAACATTGCTTTAATTTTCTCTGTAGGTGGTCTAACCTCAAACCCAACTCTTTGGTTCAAATCAGGGTGAGAAGTAGTAACCGGTTGAATCTTAACTTTAGTAACTTCGTTACTTAGTGCCGGACCAAAACAGAAGAACTCTCCTGCCTGAAGGTTTCTAAGGTTGCGAACATCATCTTTGGAACTGAATCCTAATTCTTCTCCTGCTCGTTTCATATCAACATCTAACCCCGTTCTTCCGATTAGTTTGTTGTTTAGTTCGGCAGCAGCATCTTTGTGAAGTTTGGAAATCCTCTGAGTAGCTAGAACCGCGCATAATCCTCTCTTTCTTCCTCGGGTCGTTAGATCGATAACTGAGGGTGCTGACTCTGCCTTGGTATTCTGTGGGCAGAACAAGTGAGCCTCATCCACAATAACCAAACATGCATGCCATAACTCTTTTGGAGCTTCAATTAATCCTTCCAGGAAGCGTTTGACAAATAGGATTCTCTCATGATGTTGTAACTCGGACAAGTCTATTATAGTAGAGACGTTGAGCTCGAGTAGTTTCTTTGCTAGTAGTGGGGAACTCTTAATATCAATCTGAACGTCAGCATTGTGTCCTTTTCCTACTAAGACAAAATCATACTTTTCCCTGAGTGAAGAGAACTCTCCTTCTAAATCGAGAATAATCTGTTGAACTTTTCCGTTAGTCTCTTCTAGGAGTTTTCTGATAGCATAAGACTTCCCGCCACCACTATTGCTTTGAATTAGAAGTCTAGTAGTTAATAGTCGGTCTAGATCAAAATCCAGCGGTTTTCCTGTTTCATTTACTTTCGAGAACATTTCCTTTCCTCCATTAACTCTTCAATAAATTGGGCGATATCTCTTAAGCAAGATACAGCCAAAAATTGTTGACAGCGTGTAACATAAATATATTGTCTCCATGCACAACCCCACTCTATTGTTCCCAACACTTCTCCTTTCTTTTTATTGAGGACTTGAAAGTATCTTGTTTTAAATCCGGGGGTCTCAAGTTTTTTAAATTCTAACCATTTACTTTCCATCTTTAATCCCCTCTTTCTTAAAGTTTTTTGTATACACAACTGATATTGGCCAGGGATACTTATCCTTCTTCAGGACAATACTGGCTTCCTTTTCTGAACAAACTATCTCTTCAATGAACGTGAATCCTTTATCTACTACCACTAGGTCTGGTCTTCCCATTCCGTTTCTTAATCTTAACTCGCACCAAACTAAGCGACCACACTTCTTATGAAACTTCCATCGTTCGTATTTAGTGTCTCGATGATCATCAGTTTCTCCGCGTCCATCTTCTTTTCTACCGAATGAGCAGCGGAAACATCCTTCATGAGTAGAACACCAAAACTGTGGATCTGCTTGAGATTTAACAGTCATAGCTCCCCATTCAACTGTGTTGTGTGTCTTGGCAATCTTAGCTGCCATAATCTTATCAACCTTTTCTTTAAACGCTATCTGGTCACACTCTTCACAGTACCCTCTCTGAGAAGCAGGAGTTTTAACTTCCTCTTCGATAGGTATTTTACAGCGTTTGCAGTGGTTTCTCATAGTGTTTCTTCCCTAAGATAAAGTGCTTGAGATATATTCAAAAAGATAATATCTCCCATAGCTTGCGAATCAATCTTGAATTGTTCAGCTACTTCTCCGACGGTCTTTCCTGAAGATTTCCAATAATCTAATGCCTTCTGGCGGATTTCTTTAGGGACGGAATTGAAACGATCATAATGTTCTTTTTCGACTCTCCAACGGATATGTTCGTCGGTTTCCCACTCATGGTTAAATCGTTTTAATATGTCTTGTCTGAATTTAGTGGGTTCTGGTTTTGTAAATATTAGTTCGTCTGTCATTCTGCTTTTATCCCTCTTGCCCATTCTATTGCTTCTTCTAAGGTTGGAATCTTCCTATTCGGATAGTCATCATCTAAAGGGGAAAAAACTAAACAAAGGTAATGGGGCGCCTTTGCATTAATACCTAATCTTAATCTTTCATCATGAGCATAAACAACATATTGAGTTAAGTCGCTCCAATCATACGTTGATAAATCGGTATTCAGGACAATTTCAATATATCTTTTATTAGTCCAATCTGTTCTTTGGTGAGAAAGAGAAGCCCATTTTAAATGGTATAATCCATAATTTACTCTTCCTAAGATATTTGCAACCTTAACACCAAGCGGACTAAGTGTTATTCCTTTTTTTGTAAGGATTTCTTGCAACCATTTCGCTCCAGCATACACTTCAGTTACCATTTTGTCACCCATTCAATCGGTTCTCCACAGTGAGGACACTTACTAGGATAGCCATCCATTTTCCAACTGCAACTTTTGCATCTGAACTGTCCGCAAAATAATTTATCTTCACTTTTGTGTATTCGCATCTTTAGCCTCGAAGGAAGTGCATTTCTCACAATTATCTTTATGCTCTCTAGTGAGTATTCCTTTACGTAGTATTACACAATAACATCCGTGCGGCAAGTAACCTCTGCATTTAAGGTGTCTTGTCGGTTGTTCAGTTGGGGCGGTCGAAACCGGCTTCTTTAAGGGCATTTTGCATCTCCGTTACTGTTTTATTAGCGTTATTGATAGTTCTTGTCTGTAAGTCTAAGATGGCCATGTTTAGGACACCAACTAAATCAGTAAGAACTATTCCTGGGTGATTTACCCAGAATTTCTCAATCCACTTTTGAGCATCTAAATAAAGTTGTCCCTTCTTCTGACCGTGAGCCATGAACAGGAAATTCTGTTCTGTCCCGGGAAGAACTCCCTCATAACCGTTAAGGATCTTAGTTATCTCTACATAAGTCTCGGCGTTCTTAAATGCAAAGTATTGAGATAACGGACTACTTTGGCGGTTCTGCGGCGGGAGTGGTTGGTTCGGTTGGGTTTTCATTTGGTTTGTCCGTTGGTGGTGTGGTGGGTTCTGTCTTATCTAATTCAGCCAAATCTTCTTTAAGAAGTTCCTCGTCAACTTTAGCGAGTTCTTCCTCTTCATCATCGAAGATAGGTTCTTCTGTGCCTTGTGCAGGCAAATCTACTGGTTTAGGTTCTTCAGCCATCGTATTCCTCCATCTTTTTTTCAATAAATTTTAAGAAGCATAGTTTAGAGCAGAAGTGTTTATCTCCTACTTGTATCTCTCTTCCTGTCTTACTTATAGCTCCACCGATCGGTTCCATCTGTGGAATTTTAAATTGGAAAGTGTATAAGTAAGCCCATTTCTCGGTGTAAGGAAAGGGCGTGCAATTATTAGAATCTGCCCTAACTTGGCTCTCTTTTTTACATTCATCACACGTAAATTTAGCAAATATCTCTTTCATCTTACACCTCTTGAATAAACTTTTCTCGAACAAGGGACTTAATCTCTTGCTCTTTTGGATCAGCTTCAAACTGTTCTTCAGGAACTCTCATCTTCCCGTCCACATTGATCTTGGTCGGGTATATCACTTGGTATGTCTTCATCATGCACCTCTTTATCTAGTATCTCAAACTTAATTTCGTTCTTCTTATTGATTATACGCATAGCCCAGACACAATGTTTGCATCGAGCATCCGGGAAATTATCGCGCCACTTCTTACCCCAGCGGTACCAACTCCCAAATATGCAGGAACAACTGAACTGTTTAAGGTCTTCAGAGATCCAACCCGTTTGGTCTTTGGTTTTCTCTTGGGTTTCCGTCTTACAATCGAAACACCTTTTTCTCCCGATAAACTCTTTCTTACAATTAGGGCATATCCGGATTTTTTCAGTTGTTTCATAGTAATATTTGTCACGGATAAACTCAACCTTTGTGGTAGTCCGCATGTCTGCCTCTCTTCTTAAACATCTTTGGCGTTGTATCAGCTTTCAGGATGACTTCTTCTAAAGGCGTTAATGGTTTGCGTTCCTTTTTAGGAGCATTTGCTAAGATAGTGCCTAAGGTAGCGTGTAACCATTCTGCTTCTAGTTGGGTAAGACCAAACATAAATGTCCTGTCTTCATCATCCATACAAACGTTCACAAAGCAACTTGATTGTGGCTCTGCGAGTTCACACCTAACTTTTCTATCTGCGCTCATTCTTTCTTCTTCTCTCTTAGATGTCCGATAAAGACTTTATCTTCAATCTGAGCCGCGATCTCTGCAACTGCTTCTACGGTGAAATCGTCCTTATCAAATTCTCCTTTCTCGATAACCCCCAACTCAATAGCTTTAAGGCAATTAGCCATATAAGCGTTAGCTTGTGTCCACGAATTCTGTCGGACAATTAATCTCTGCTTAAGGTCATCATTTGCTTGGAATGAAGACACTCTTGCCATACTTTCAGGGGTTTTGGTAGACTTAGGTTCTTCCCCGATAGATTCTTCTGCTTCTGGGCCGAGTGGTTCTTCTCCCATACCCTCAATAGTGATACCTTCTTTAACGAGGTTCTTATACTTCCCATCTCCATCGCTAAGTGTATAAACTGCTTTGACTTCCTTATTCTGTGCTTTTAGGGCTGCTGCAATATCCTTTTCATCAAAGGTGCTAACCGTGTACTTGTTCTCTCCGTTCTCAATAGAGATACTAGCTCTTTGCCACGCTTTTCCATCAGCTTTTTCTCCAGATTTCACTTCGACTTTACGAAGGATACCCTTAATTGCATAAGACTTTTTTTTATTTTCTTCAACCATTTTCAATTCCTCCTTGTTGTATAAATTCAAACCTGTGCTTATTCGAACAGAAGACGGGTATTTTTTCCATCTCCTGAGAAATAGTATACACCTTACCACAGAAAAGACAGAAGAGTGATGTGGTGGCATCAGCACGAGGTATTTCTATCTTTTCTGGGAGTGCATCCCCAATAAAGCAAAGCTCTTCTTCTTTTGGGAAATGATCTAGAACTAACTCTTCCCACCGATTATAATAATGGGTGGTATTCTTCGTAGGGTAGCGGATAGCATAACTATCGCCAAACTTTGAAAGTTCAGTAGAAATTTGTGGGTTGAGTTGGTGTTGGTTCATTTTTAACCTCTTTTGTTGGTTGATGTGAAGGGAATAGAGTAACGGACTCTCCTAGGGGGAAATAGTCCCATTGGTCGGCGGGAATAGTTACCATACGTTGTATTCCTTTACTTGTAGCGTAAACTATCTTAGTGATTGAATATCCTTTAGAATTAACAATCTTGCACCGTTCGCCAACCTTAAATAATCGCTTTCCCTGTTTTGAAGGGATAGTTACTATCCTTTGGCGTTTTCCTGCAACATTTGATTTGACGTTGAAAATTTCCTCTTTTTTCATAATCGTATCTTACGATTAGAGGTATATAAAAGTTGTCCTTTTTGTCATACCTCGGGTATGAAAAAGTTACCCTAGTTTATAAAGAAAAAGAAATAAAAAGAAAAAACAGATTATTTACAAGCACCGTTCCAACATCCATTCAGACAAGTGTCTATCCCTTCCTGTCCACAATCGTTCTTCCATACAAGCCCCATGGTTCCACGACAGCTCCGACTAATTATCTTACAGACTTTAGGTGCTTCTTCTTGGGGTGGTGGTGTGGTCGGTGTAGTGGGTGTGGGTGTTATTTGATTTTGTTGGGGTGTTGTTTCGTTATTCACAACTTTGGTGTTATTTACTTTTGGCTCTTCCTCTCGGACAAAGTGACAGTTAATCCCTATAACTGCGGAATGGTTCGACCAATTAATCGAAGCTACTTTAAAGTCCACGTTGTTATAACTGCGAACATTTTTACCCGAGATATATCCCCCATCTAATCTCATCTCTCCTAAACTTGCCCCGTTTACCGATAAGACAACATATTGTTCCCATACATTATCTGCTTTAACGAGATATCTCTTATCTCCGACAGGAAACTCCTCTTTGCTTCCATCTGTAAACACTCTTGCGTATTGACAACCACTAACCTGTGCATTGGGAAGGAATTTAGGCAACTCCTTCTTTGGTTCTTCCTTTACTTCAGGGACAATCTCTTGAGACTTTGATACTTCTTCGGTTACTATCGGAATACTATCATTAGTATCAAAACTACCTTCCTGTTCCTCTTGCTTCTGCTCGTAAGAACAACTTACCAATAGTGCAGAGAGTAAGACAATCCAACATATGTTTATCCATCTCATTTTACTTTTACCTCAATCACATACCTGACTATCTTATCGTTCCACGACCTAGTTACATTAATATCTTCAAAACGTTTCACGGCTTCCAAAGAGGCAATGATTCCATGTAACATAGTCTTAAAACATCTTTCTACATAGTCTTTATCAGACTCTAAAATTCCCTGTGGGTAAATAGCCCTTAATTCTTCAATTTTAGTTTTCATTTTAGTTTCCTCTCCTCTATCTCTTGATATAAAGTTTCCAACATTCTTTCAAGAATGGGGTGTGCTTCTTCTTTCAATTTCTTTAGGGTTGTTCTTTTGTTTAGGGGGACTGTTCCTGCAAGTCCCACTTTAATTTCTTCTTCAAAGAATCTTCCTATTTTTACTGTTGCTCTAAAAACAATCTCACGTTTCAGTTTCTTTACTTTTGGTCTTTCTATTTTCATTTTTCCACCTTAATACTTTTTATAAATTCATAGTCAAAAGATATTTCCTTAAGATAACCGATCACATCTGACTTATCCATCTTATCTCCATCAAATTCAATAATTATCTTCATTTTATCTCTCCGATTTTTTACCTAACAACTCCTGTCTTATTCGATAGAAGTCGGCTCTGCTATGTCCTGTTAATCTACAATACTCTTCCTCTTGGTCTTTAACGGGGTTTCCTGTCTTAATTAATTCTAAGACCTTCTCTTTACGTGGATCAGCTTGAAGAACCCGCATAGACAAATCTTTCCAGAGGTTAGTATCTTTCATCTCTCTCCCAAATAGGTAGAAGTGATAACACTTAATCAAAGAACGAATACTTAAGTCTTTAGTTGCTTCACTCGTGTTCCTTTCGATAAACTCCATAATGGTCTTTCTCTCTTCTGCTGAAATCCCAATATAATCCTTCTTGCTAACCTCTCTCAAAACGTCAATCTTCTCTGTGTGGTTGAACTTCAACTTACAGAAGAAAGCTCTACTAAGTAAAGCTTGAACGTGTGGGTTCTTCTCTTGGTTGGGGAGTTGGTTAGTCAATAAGATAATTCTTCCCTCGAATGGTGTTGTGCTTGACCGCCCTTCTAACTTTGAAGTAGAACTATTCCAGCTTATCGTTCTCTTTCCGTTAAGTTCTGTGGCGTTCTTCAAGATAGAGATAATACTCTTATTCTCCCAGATACCTTCACAATCATCAATCAAGATAACCCTTCCTTTATTGTCGTAGAAGAAGTTGTATAATTCTAAAGGAGAAGTGAACGAGTTAAGGTAAGCGTAGTCCACCCCTTTATTCTTTAGGATTGCCTGGCTCGACCACGTCTTAGCTAATCCACCTGCCCCAGAGATGATACAAAAGTTACTAAGGTTAGCACACACCATCTCAATATACTTCTCCATTTCAAAATAAGCAGGAGATTTGATAATCATAGTGGGATTAAATTGGCTCTTCCACTCTGCGATCGTTTTCTCTTCTTCCGCTTTAAGGCGTTGCAGTTCCTCTTTCTGCTTTTGTGCTTCGATTAAATCTTGTTCCTTTCTGCTTGGGTTAGTAGTAGCTGAAACGGGCTTCTTCACTACTTTCTCTACCTTAACTTCGGCTACTTTGGGTTTATCTGCTATTTTCTTATCTCTCTCTAACTTGATAGTTTGTAAGATAAAAGCCCTATTCTCTTCTAAACTCTTACTCACATCAACGGAATATTGTCCCGTAAGTTCTATCCCATACTTAGTTTGCACTTGCTCTTTAGCAGCGGAAATCAGTTCGCATAATTGTTGTTCATCTTGGTTTGTTAATGTCATTTGTTTAACCTCTTTTGTTTGTTGATACTTTGATACTTTTATAATCCCTCTAGAAAAGAGATGGCTTCTTTAACCGATTTAGTTCCACTAAACTCTCTTTCTATTATGTTCTGGGGATTATGTGTTCTCACCCTTATCTTTACTTGGTCGAGTGTTCCTTCCATCTTATAACTCCTCAAGTCCATCTACTTTAGGTGGTAATGGCTTCTCAACTTCCTTTTCTCCATCACTTACAGTAGTTATCGCAGAGATAGGGATAAAAATATCTTCCGTGAAGGTTCTCTTCTCTGTGTAATCTTCCATCTTCCCTTCTGCGTTCTTTCTTCTCTTCTTATCTTCTTTAGTTTCGTAAGTTCTTAGAGTAACATCTACCTCTGTAACTTCAATCACTCTACCCGCAATCCCATTAATTAAAGCTATTTGGTTTATGCGAGGAACAACTCTTTTTTCTATGAATGGTAACATCTTTTTATCCCCCCTTAGCTTTGGTGGTTATAGTAGCTGACTTTAAGTTTGTGAACTTCTCTGCCCACTTCTCTTCTTCTGACTTTCTGGAAGTAGCTGAAAGAACTTTCTGGGTGGGAATATCTGACTTAGTAAGTATTTCTGTTTCCCCGTTCTCCTTTTCTAAAGTAGCCCACTTATCTTGTTCTAACTGCTCTTCTACTTCCTCTTGAATTTCATTTTCATCAACATCTAATTCTGTATGTCCTTCTCTTGATTCAATCAACATTTGTATCTTTTTCATTTTTGTTTTACCTCTTTATATTAATAGACTAATTGTTCGGTTCTCCTTTCCCCTCAACCAATTAAGCAACATCTGCGTTCCGATCATAGCAGAGATTCTGTTTCCCACTTGAATTAATCCTTTCTCTAAATCTTCTTTGTCTTGGCAAGAGTAAGTCTTAAAATCTGTGCGGTCAATAAACTTTAAATCATCTTCAAACGACTTCCCCATAGGCATAGCAAATACTTTCCTTCCCGAAGTTCGTAAGTCTATGAATTTCCTTTTTTCAAAGATAGGTACGAAAGAGGGAATACTTGGTGATTTTAACATTTTATCCAATTCAGCCATTTCTGATTGGTGTATTGACCAACAAGAACGGACAACTAATTCTCTTGTCTTGTCGTTATCTACGCAGAGCACAATTAAGTCATAGTCCTTCAACTGCTTCTCGGAGTTAATCCTCTTCTGTAACGCCTTAAATGAGGGGTATCTCTTGGTTAGAGCAACTGCTTTGTTATCTCCCACATCTTCGTTAGTGAAGTTCTGTAACTCAACCTGTTCTAATTCCACTATATCATCATCAGCAATCGTGAATGACGTATTGAACAGATTAATCTGCCCTATGTTAATTAAACTCTGTATCTCTCTAACAAGATAGCTTCCTATTCCACCGCAACCCACCACTAAAATCTTATTCATCTTCTTCAAACCTCTTTTTATCTAATTTCTTCTTTTCATTTTCTGCCCAATTAAACATATCCTCGGCGAGTTTATGGGCTAACTCTTCTTTCTTCTGTTGGTCTTTCTCTGCTAACATCTCATTAAATTGTGGCTTGAACTTATCACTCATTTTCTTAGCCATCTGCTTAACATACTTTTCGTTGGTATCTTTAACTACCTTATCCATTCGTTCATTAACCCCTTCCTCTTCAAGAAAGAAGTTCCAGATAGAATGACTTTCCCCTAACTCGTTTTTCTCTCCCCACACAATCTTCTTCCCTTTTCTACTAAATATTTGGGCAAATCCTTTTTCTTTCTCTCCTTTTCTGAACTCAATTATGACTAACGCTTCCTTTCTATCAACTCTCTTGCTCGGCTGAACATAAGGCATACTTCCGTCTTGTTGAGAAAGCCAACTTTCCATAATAGTAAAGTAGTGCGTGATATTTTCTTTTTCAATTAAATGTCTTGTTACTTGTCTTATTTGTTCTTTCTCCTCGTTATTCCTAAACATAAGCAGAGCAATAACAATTTCTCCGTTAGGTTTAACTCCCATCAGTTGAGGTTGGTGGCTACCTTTTACTTCTAAGACTTCTTTAGCTTTCTTTTCAATCCACTCTAACGTAATCTCTTTATTCATTTGTTCACCTCAATCCCAATTCTCTCTTTGAAAAAAATATTCCTTTCTCTTTTGGTTTTCCTAATATGTCCATCTCTACATAATATTCTCCTAAGTCCGCCTTAACTATTGTTTCGGCGATATATCTATTCATTCCTGTTATTTTCGGAATAATACTTTTAGATTTTGTTTTTTTTGCTATCTGTTTTTTAAATTCGCAACACAAGGCGGTATTTAACCCAATACCTAAGTTTCTGGCTCTGAACCATATCTCTGCTAACTTAAATCCCGTCAATTCAAAAACCACTATTTCACTCATTTTCCATCACCACCACAAACGCAGTTATTCCTCCCGTCATTAAGATACCTCCCATTACAGAAGGAAGATTCCACGATAACAAGCAAGTAAAAACTCCTCCTAGTGCAAGTATAGCACTACAAACTAACATCAAACCCTTATTCATTTTCCACCATCTCCTCTTTTTTATCACTTATCTCATTCCACCATCTATTCATTCCGTCGCCACGTTCAAATACCTCTTGGGCAACCTTCTTATCTTTAGAAAGCATAAGCAACCGCTTAGCTAATCTATCGTTCTGCTGTGCTTTGTTTTCTCTACCTTCCCAACTATAATCATTATCCACAATACAAAGGTGTTCGCTATTGTCTTGGTCGTAAACTCCGTTAAGTATTCTCCACACGGAATTATCATTCTCTCGGACATAATATTCAGTTCCGCTAATTCCCGTAACAGAATAACCACCATCAACCTTAACTGCTTTGGTGAGTTTAACTGCGTGAGCAACGAACTCTTCACTCTTAACTACTCTTTGCATTTCTCTCTTCTCTTCCTCACTCGCAAACTGAACAAACTTCTCCTTACCTTCTTGGATTAACTCGCCTATCTCTTTTGGCGTAATCCCCTTAATCCCTTTGTAGAGTAGGGAGATCGTTCTTTGTAAATGCCCACTTTTAAGATAGCCCGTGATACTTTTACCTAAACTAAAGAGAGAGTTTATGTCGCTAACTTGATACTTCTTCCCGTTAATCTCGGTATAACTCTTATTCCCTTCTCTCGTTAGGGGTAAGACCAACAACATCATTCCTTCGTTCTTGAATGGAATGTCTTCTGTGTTATCTGTGATTAACTTGAAAGTAAATCCGCCCTCTTTGAGTGCCTTCTGTAACTTCAAACTTGTTTTAGAACACTCTTCTAAGAATAAGTCATACTCCTTCTGGGAATTATAAGTAATGGCTTTCTTAACAACGTGGGCAACATCTTCCAGAGTAACTCTATTCCCATTAACGTAAAGGTTGTTTATTCTCTTATCTATTAATACTTTGATACTTCCAATCTTAAACTCCACCTTCTCTTTCAGTTCAGATTTAAAGCCGACCACTTCATTCGAGTATCTGCTTTCCGTAATGGGTTTAAGGAAGAGGACATAATCCACATAACTTTCAAAGATAGTATTGAAGTCGGGGTGTTCTTGGAGAGGAACATTATTCTGATTAAGGAACTCGGACACCTTATCCCCAGAGAGAGTAATTCCCTCATAACTTACTTTGTTGTGAGTGAATGTAATTCCACCCCTAACTACCTTACCTTTCTTGAATTGTTGGGTAATCTTTCGGGTAAGCTGTTCTTTATTCTGTTCTTCTTGTTCTTCCCTTTTGGCTCGATACAACTCGGCTCTGATACCTTCTTGTTGTTTCCCATACTCTTCTGCTGTAAGTAGTAGCCACCACCCATTCTTATCTCTTCGGGAACAGATAATTTCTAACTCTTTCTTAGCAACCTTCTCGAACATACTATCATCAAGCCACACTTGGAAATCTCCGTAATGGGTATAGAACTCTCTGTTTGGACTAACCCAATTATATCGTTCATCTTTAGGTGAGAAAGAGATAACTTGGAATGTTGAGTTCTCTATTAATTGTGTCCTGTGAAACATTCCAAATCCCGACGTTTGTTCATACTTATCGTTCTTGTGAATTATTGCTAACCTCTTATTTCCTCGCTGAAATACTTTAATGATACGAGCCACGTTCATTCTTGCGGTTTGTGGATTAAACTTATTATAATCCTCTCCAAAGAGCCAGAATACCGCTTTTAATTGGTGTTCTACTGCCTTAATGCGGTTAGCTTTTCTACTCTTTTCATCTTCCGAAGAAGAGTAGCAATCATATTCTCCACCTAACTCTTTAGGGTATTTATCAGCAAAGCGGTCAATAATGCGGTCTTTCAGTTCTTCGATATTAGTGGCTTTACTTTTAATGTCTAAGTCTAAACTGCGGTATTGTGCTATCCCGTGCAGAGTATAGACTTCTTGCGGTAGACCGTCGAAGGTAACTAAAGTCTTAAAGAGTATTCTGCTGTGTGGTTCTGGGATAATCTTATTCCCATTCTCTTTGATAACTATCTTCTCTCTTTCGTCGTGGCTTACACAGACTAACAATACTCGGTTTGAAGGTAAGGTCTTGGTTGTAACGATAGACAATCCTGTTCTTTCAGCGTGGCTCTGTTCTTCTTCAATCTCTTTAAACTCTTGTTCGGTAAGGTTGAGTTTGTGAATGACGTTGAACACCCTTAGAGCTTCGATATTCATTCTTCATCAACCCCCTTACAATTATTACAGATAAAATCCTCTTTGGGATTATCAACGTAACCTAACACTTCACAACCGCACTTAACACAGAGGTTAATCGGTAAGTTTGTAGCTCTGTCTATAACCATTTATTCCACCACCCGAATTATTCTTCTATTTAGTCTTATAGCTCTCTCGGTTTGTTCGAGAATATCTTTTGGATTATAAAACGGCTCTCCATATCCACAAACTATTTCGTGATGACACTTTGGACATTCCCACAAATCCGCTAAGGTTAATTTATAGAACTCTCCCTTTTCAAAATTAAAGTGTTTAACCACCACTCCGTTCTGTTTAATTTTAAATTCTTTTTCACAATCGACGCATAAGGTTCTCATATTAACACCTCTTTAAACGTAGGTTCTCTAAGGCGATTATTCTCTGTTCTGCCTTGTAAGTGCCTTATCTTACAATTAACTCCTCCTGTTTGAATCAAGATAGCCCTAACTAACTCGGCTTTCTTTCCAGCGACTAAAACTCTATCCCCCCATTCATTCTCTAAAGTAACTCCTGCGGGATTTTCTTCTGCTTTAGTAAACTGAATGGTGGAAGTATTCCAATTCTTACATTTAAGAACGCTGTCGCTTCTTCCCTCGAAGTAGATATTATCTTTATGTTTTAAGACAATCCCTTCTCTGTCCGCTTCACATTCCTCTTTGAAGTGTTGAGTTAAATCTGTTCTTATTGGGAGGAGTTCGGTTACTGCGTTATCCTGAACAATCCTTTTAAGTAAGTTATGTCGCTTTTCAAAAGGGTAGTCGGAATTATTCGCCATCTTAATCCCGTCATACTCAATCAAATCGAAAACGTGTAGACGGCACGGATTACGGGCAACTCTTCTTTTAATCTCTGTTGGACTTTGTATTCCCTGACGACCTCTAAAGGTATTAAAGTCAAATACTTTCTTGTCTTTATCCCAATACGCTATCTCTCCGTTGAGGACTACCTCTTTATCTTTGGCTATTCCTAACCCTAAAACAATCTCTGGGAATTGAGCCGTGTAGTCGTTGCCGTGCCTATTAGTTAGTCTAACCTTCCCGTTCTTGAATGTAGCGATAAAGTGGTCGCCATCAACTTTCTGCTGACTAACCCACTTAGCCGTAGCTTCATATCTGGGCAGTTCTTCTGGGTTCTCTAATTCATTTAGTAACATTACCATCTTCAACACCTTCTTTTAAATAATGCTCATTAACCTCATTTGTGAGGGAAGAGAACGCTACATCAAACGCTTTCTTTAAATGTTCTAAGTCTATCATTTGATAGCGTTTAAGTTCCTCTTTGATTAAGTGAAGCATATCCTTTGAGATACTTTCGATAGCTAACTCCTCGTCGGTCTTTTCCCTTTTGAATAACGGGGTTTTAGTTCCGTCAATCAAATCGTTCTTAATCTGTTTTGTTATGAAGCCCATCTATTCCACCTTCGTATCTTTAAGAGTTTCTTTGAAGCTCATATCATTCAAGAGCCACACTACAAGAGAGAATACAAACCTCATTCCGTAGTTCCACCACGCCCAACAAACCTTTCTTGCGGTCTTATTTATCATTTTAATCCCTATCCACAAAGAATTTATCTGGCTCTTTGTCCGCTTCGGTTTGTGCTTCGTTATGCCCATCTGAAAAACCTTCTTCGTAGATTTTGTTTATACACTCGGCGATCGAAATATCCGTTTTGCTTTCCTTGATGGCTTTAATCCACTTTTGAGTATATTCATCAGTTACCATTTTAATCACATCTCAAAGGGGTTATCTTCCATTATGCTCTGCTCAACTTGGCTCTCTTCTGTGTCCGTGCCTTTAGAGTTAATGATTTTCATCACTTGTTCTGCGGTCTTATTCTCAAACTCGCCAATATCAAGAACGGGTTTATAACTCTGCATAACAAACGCCTTAGCTTTCTCTTTCTCTTCTGCTGAAAGAACGGGCAATTGTGCTTCTGCTTCAATCTGGCGGATTTCGTCTTTGTAATGCAAGAAGCGGACTAAGAGTTTATCTTGGTGGTTTGAGATAACAACGGGATATTCTACGTTCTTGTAAAGAATCTGCGTAACGATAACTTTCTCCCCTAATCCTTCTTTAAGCATAGCGAAGAATTTTAACCTCTTCTTATTCTCCAACTCCTTCTTCTTGTCTAACTCAATCATACAAATAATGCCGTCTTTCTGGAAGTCTAACTCTCCGAAATTGCTCTTTTCGGTAACTGCTTGAGCCACCCATTCTCTACTGCTTCCTTTTTTCAGGAGTGTGCTTTGCTCTTCTTTTGTGAAGATAGCTACCGAGCCGTCATCTTTCTCATACTGCTTTAGAATCTGTCCGCTATCAATATCTTTATGGCTACCATCTTCTAAGATGACGTAGGGCTTTCTCTGGACTTTGTAAATCTGCCCGTTAATCTTTGCTACTTCTGAAGCATAGACAGAAGTGGTTTCTTCAACCGCCTTATAACACTTCATAGGAAGAGATAACTTCCCGACAACTAAATTAAATTCATTAATGGCTCTTAACATTTTGATACCTCGTTTGGTTTTGTTGTTTGGATTATCACGGCTCTGGCTAAACATACGTCGCAACCGCCGTGCTTCTTGCTACCACTAAAAGTGTGGTTTTGAATGGTCTTACATTCCTCGCAATATTGGTTTAGTTCACATTCGGACATTCTTCTAATACCTCTCTGTTTTCTGCTTGTGGTCTTTGGGTTTGGATAGCTACTGCACGGGCTAACAGAATACTCTGCTCGTGTTGTAGAAGGTCTATCTGTGTCCTGATTATGCTCTCTCTAAGATTAAGAATATCTTTGCCCTTTCGGACATTTTCTAATTCCTTAGAGTAGCTCTCTAAAAGCTGTTCGTGTTCGTTCATTTTTAACCTCGTTTGTTAGTTTATGACTTAGTTATATTTAGCGACTATTTAAAACTTCTTGTCTTTAACGCCCTCGCATACTAAAATATGCTTACACTTCTTGGGCTTCTTATACTTCCACGCTTCGCAAGTGCAAGAGGGGGCGATTACATCAACGTCATAGGAATGTCCGTTAAGGTCGTTATGAATCTCAAAGAATCCATCTTTGATTAGTTTAACGGAGTATTGGCGGTTTTTCACGGAGTATCGCCCCTTGAATATCCTTATCTACTAAGACGTTGGCTTTAATCGGCTTGTATCGGTATTTCTGGATTAACATTCCTAAGACCAAAACAAAATCTCTTCTGCTTGTCGGGTGGTCTAAGTAGTGGCTTTCAATATCTCGGTAGAGCCGTTGCTGTGGTTGGTTAAGTTTAATCTGTTCTACCATTTAGAGCCACCTCCCCAATAGTCAAACATCTTACGGCTCTGCTCGATAACTTCAAACGTAGCGAGTTTATCTTTGAGCATAGCCCTTAAATCTCTTATCTCTATCTTGTGAGCCGTCTTATCTTTCACATCTGTTTTAGTGGCTACATAGAGCAGTTTCTCGGATAGGTCTTGAATGTCTTTAAGGAGTGTCTTAATTCGTTCTTGCTCTTGGTATTTCTCTCCTTCTTCAAGAACGCAATCACAAATATCGTTATCTACCTCTGACGTTCCGTCATCATTCCTCCCGACAACATACCACTTCTTGCCCGTTCCGTTACATTGTTTACAATCTTTATTCGCCATCTTCTTTACTCTCCTGAATTTTATCACATCTTGGACACTTATTTTCTCTCCACGAATTTCCCCTGTATTCTCTTTCGGTCATAGATAAACCGCAACTTTTACACGCCCAAAAGAACACTTCTTTAAAATCTCCTTTCTTATAAGTCTTAATCGTGTCGTAATAATCTGCTTCTATCTCTGCATATCTTCTCAAGAAGTCGGAAATAGCCCCGTTCTTCTTTTCCCAGAGTGGTTTAAGTTCTTCTATCGTTGGCTTCTCTGCGATAACAGAAGCAACGTGAAAGTATCTGCTTCCCACATTAAGACTTATATCTAATCCGTAGGTGTGCGGTCTTGGGAGTTCCCTTTCTCCAAACGCACATAATCCAACTATCGAAAGGGTGTATTTGTTCTTTGGCTTTCTGTTCTCGTTGATAACCGCCACTAATTTAAGAAGCGGTGTTTCGATAATCGTTCCCATCACTTGAACAAAAGCTTCTCCTCCGTATCTATATCCCTTAATGTCTTGGTCTTTGAAAACTTCAAAATCTCCTCGTTCTAATCTTTCTTTAATATAGAAGAAGTTTAAGATTTCTTCCACTTTCGCTATGTTGAGGTGTTCTTGGTCTTGCTCGGCTCTAATTTCATCTACCTTCTTAACCTTCTCCTCTTCTAACTTATCTCTCTCGGCACTCTTACGTTTGTTGAGTTCGCTTTCTAAGTCGTCGTAGTAAGCTCTAACTTTATTATCTTGTTCGTTGTAATCTTCTACCACTTTGTCGTGTTCTTTTGAAAGTCGTTTAATCCTTCTTTCAGAGGAGAGATATTTCTTAACTAAACTTTGTGCTTCTTCCATTTTACGCCCCACCTAAAAACTCGTTTTGATATTCTTTAAGAGCTTCCCCGATAGCTATTCCTATATCTTTATCCAGAATAACAAACGGCTCTTCTTTTCTTTTCTTCTTAGCTTCGTTAATCCTAAACATAATGGAATGAAACACGGCGAAAACCTCGCCATCTTCCGAGAGCTTGAAGAATTGTTCTGCTGTGATTATATCTCCCATTAGACCAACACCCCACACCCGTTAATTAAGTCTTTAAGTTTCTCTTCATCTTCGGGTAAGTCGTCAATATCAACGCCCAAATAGTCGGCTATTACTTCGTCGTCTAAACTCTCGCTTTTCAGTAGAATGTTATCTCCCTTTTCATTCAAAAACATAAAGTGGCTCTCTCCATTATCCCAACCACTACTTACACAAGCTAAGCGGTCTTTGATTAGTAGAGCAACGCCCTTAAATGCTTCTTCTTCAAACGCTTTAAGCCACTCTTGAATAATCACCACGCTGTTATAAATATGCACGGCTTGGCTCTGTGGTGAGCTTTCCTCGTAGTGGTTCTTTTCTGCTTCTTCCATATAGGAAGCAACTTTATTAAGTGCTTCCAAAATATCTACTTTGTTTAGTTCCATTTTTATTTTTCCTATCCTTTAGTGGATAACTCTATCTCTCGTTTTATTCTTTCGTTTAAGTGGGCTTCTATCTTCTCCCACCCTTTGCTATCTTGTAATGAAATAGTATTTTCTCCGTAATCTACCTCGCAATATTCACAGCGTAACGCTTCATAACCTAAGCAACCACGATAAAGTTTAATCTCTCTACCGCAGAAGTAACACGTTTGTTTTTCCATCTTATAACACCTCGTAACTCCCCACGCAGAGGATTCGGCTTCTTTCAATAGGTCTTTTTTAACGCTGTTGATTAATTGCGTGATAACCCTTTTTTGTTTGGCTCGGTTCATAAATTCCGCCCCCTTCCTTCTTGTGAGCAACCTTTACAGAAGCAACCCTTCGGAGTAATCTCTTTTACTCTTTGGTGGACTTCCCGACAACCGACACAGATAAACGGCGAATGGTCGTTTAAAATCTCTTGGTCGATTTGATTAAACCACGCTTCGGTTTTAAGTCGTTCTTCCGTGAGCATTTGTTTTACTTCTGGCGTAATCATAACTCCCACCTCTTGAGCTTCTCCACTAATTGGGTTAATCCTCTGCCCGTTTCTTTGGCTACTGAAAAGAAAGCTATAAATTGCTCTGCGTTGAGCTTTCTTAGTTCCGCCTTAGCTGTGGATATGTTGCCGTTCTCAATATCGTTTAAAATCTGCACGAAGTCGGGCTTTTTGTTTTCGAGTTCTTCTAAGTATATTTGAGCTTCTGCTATTCTAACGTGGCTCTGAACATCTGAACGGCTCAAAATCTGTTTAAGTCTTAATAGTTCCGTTTCCATTTCTACACCCCCAACCTAACTTTTTTATTAAGCCCACCCGTATAAATCCCGTTATGCTCACAACATTTAAAGCATAAAGAATTAACGTGAAAACCCTCACTACTACACGATTTTAAATAAAGGGTGTTGTGGTCGGTTGCGTTGTCGTGAAATTCTGTTTTAAAGTTATACGTCAAAAATAATCTTACTATTTGGTAGCACGACTTAGGATAAGCAACATAAACCGAATACTCTTTTTTAAACTCAATTCCACAATTCTTTTTAATATGCTCTACTACGACGGGGCTTAAATCGTTGTTCCCTCGTAACCATATTAATTTAGGGAGTGGTAATTTATACCTTTTCCCGTTCCCGTTATATAAACTTAGTTCTTGCATTTTAGTAACCCCCAAAAGCCCCAACGCCTAAGCGGACTTTAACCCCTTGCTTTAATTGGGTTAATAGTGCGTTTTCGTAATGATTAAGCCCCCTTTCTGGCTCTGGGCGTGGGTTATACTCTCCTTTATCTATCGCTTGGAAAACGGGGTTTATCACGTCGCCCCGTTGGTTATGGGAAAAATAGACTTTCCCATTTTGGAAGAGTTCCCTTTTAAGTTCTGTCGCTTGTAGTTTATCCATTTTCGTTAATTCCTGCGGTGATGGTCGCAACCCTTTAATAGCCCCGTAACGTAGAGCCACGCCGTTTTATAATTGGGTAGTGTTCCCTATTGAGATATTAATCCCCGTTGCCCCATCTCTAATAACCTTTATATCTTCGTCGGGTAGTGAGGAGAGCCACGTTTTAAGCTGTTCTCTGGCTTTGGCTTCACAAGTGGCTTTAAGTTTAGCGGTCAATCTCTCGCCCTCTTCTATCTCCACGTTAAACGAGTTAGGGAATAAAATAAAGTTCGTTCCTTCCAATAAAACACAGAGGGAAACACTAACAAAGGGTTTATACTCCCTCCCATTCCCGTAATTAATCCCCCCTTCGTGCTTATAGAATCCGTCTTTTGAGTAGTAACCACCGCCCCCAATAACCCACGCAGAAGCCGTTTTAATTCTGGCTCTTATTTGGTCGTCGGTCATATTCTTTAAAATCTCTTGCCGTTGGTCGTGAGCCGAAGAGAAGCTTTTATTTAAGTGTTCTTGCACTTTGATTTTAAGCGAGTAGTTCTTTAAAACCTCTTCGGGGATTAAAGCCCGTTCTGGCTCGGTCAATTCGATTATAACCTTTTCTCCTTCCCCGTGATAGCGGTTTATTGTTAAGGTCTTAAAATCTCGGCTCACAGAAGCAACGTATAAAAAGCCCTCTTTAGTTAATAAAAAGGCGTTGTCATAATATCCGCAAGTGCTACTTTTCGGGGCGTTCTCTTTGCCGTTCCACGTTGTAGTGGTGGTTAATCTCGCCCCCCGTTTAGTATCCTCAACCCACGCTTTAAGAGTGCAACGCTTAGAGAATCCGTAAGGGTAGTTTTCTATTTGGGCAACTTCGCCCCATTTATAGATTTTATAATCTTGTAGTGTAGCCATTTTTAAAACCTCTTTCCACTTTCTAAAAAAGTGTATTCGTTCACTTTGATATTATCGCTTAGTGCTTCTTCTTCGCTGACGGCTTCAATAATCGAATACCCACGCTTAGCGACGGCTCGGCAGATATTAAGATAAATCTCTTTAAATTCTGCTTCGGCTTTCTCTCCCCATTCTTTGCCCGTTTTCGTGCTTTCCCCGTTTATATAAGTGCTTTTCTCGTGGACATAAAAAGCCCCTCCTCTTTTAATGGTGATAGTGTAAGACTTCCACTTAAAGCAACCCGTAAAACTCGCCCCGTCGCCTTGCGAATATCCCAGAGAGTAGTTTAAAGAAAGGTCTTTATAAGTGTTGATTTTGTGGGTATTCAATAACCCCCTTAAATTCTCTTCTAATACTTCCAGATTAAGGTTAATATCTGTTTGAAGAGCAACGCTTCTATACCAATCTAAGGCGTTTTTTTGGGCTTCTGGGTTTAGTTCCTCAAATTGAAAAAGGTTTATTTGTATAGTTTCCATTTTATTTATTTCCCCCGTTTATAGTTCGAGCAACTTTTTTATTGTCTAGTTGTTGGTATTTGTTCATTTGTTCCCTATTATAAGGTGTTTTGTCCACTTGATATATAGCCCGTAGCATAAAATCCACGCTTTTAAAGTATCGTTTAGCTTCCATTTAAACCGCCCCCACTCCGCTTATAATGTTCGAGGAGGATATAAACCCAAAAGAGTTTAATTTAACCCGACGCCCAACAAAAGGAGTATTGCAATTATAACAGAATCTACCGCTTAAAGTCTTTCTCGCCTTAGCCCCACAACAGCGAGATATTAAAGTATAAGAAGCCCCTCCGTTTAAAGTAGTGGTGGAAGTATTCGCCCCTATTCTATCCTCTTTAAGTGGGGTAGTAGTAGAGTTACACAAAACGCAACGATTTAAAGAAGTAGCCATATTAAACCACCTCCTTACAATTAAGATATATCCTAGAATGTGTATTAGACTGAATACTTAACTCAACGTGAGGATTAAAAAGGTTTAATGAATTATCATAAACATAAATAAAGATGGTCTCTCCATTCTTTAAGGTTACTTCTGTTCTGATAAAATCACCGCTTCTATATTTTTTAAGTTTGGCTTCCATTTTGTTTTTAATCTCTGTTGTTAAGGTTACAAACCTTTTATTTAAGCTTGAAAGATTAACTTTCTCGGCTCGTGATTAACCCATAACGGCTTAATCTTATCGTAGAGGGGGGAGGGGCTTATATAAATGTTGTTCGGTAGTGCAGGGTTAAGGGACAGATATGCACATCTGAGCTTAAAAAGTAGCACATAAATCTTAAATATATCGTAGAAAAGGGTATAAGTGGGCTTGTTTTGTGGTTGGTAGTGCGTGAGGATAGCACAAGCGAAAGATAGCGGTTTAAAGCTAAGTTCTAAGCGTTAGTTTACGGCTAAGGTAGAACAGAAGCAAGAACAGAACATAAGCTTAAACCTAAGGGAAAGCGTTAAATCTTACGATATAAAAACGTGTTTCTCCCAATGTGCAAAAGGGGGTATAATATCGTAGAAGCTAAGCACAAGTGAGCTTATTTATTTGTTGTCGCTTGTGCGTGTTGCTTAGCACAACCGCTTATATAACTCCCGTTTTCGTTGAGACTTTGAGACTTTAAGCCTTCGGCTAAAGGGTTAAACCTTTTTTTGCTTGAAAGAGGTTGATGTGGGTATATATGCTTCAAAACCGAAACGTAGTATAAAATTGAGGGGGGACCTATTGTTAGAAAATCGGGGCGCTAGGATTTTTTCCGGGAGAAGTTATCGTAATTAATCTGGATAGTAAATCTTCCTAAAGAGTTTTCTTTCACAACTAATTAACCAAGAAGGAAACCAGTTCTTAACATCTTTGAGACAAACCGGATATAGATCAAACTGGGTGACAAGAGCTTCTGCTTCCTTTTCGTAAACTGGATTAAGATCTCCATCTTCAGATCTATATCTAATCCTTTTGTAAAATAGTTCTTTTTCTTCGGGATCAAGTACGCTGAACTGCGCAATGAGTATTTTTCGAATCATTCTCCGTTTAAGAATTTCTTTCCTGCGTTCAATCGCATCAACTTCTTTTCTCATTTCCCGATATTCTTCATCTTCCGCGATCGTATTAACAATCATTCTATGCATAAGTCTATGTTTGTCAGCAATAATTCTTATCGTAGCATTCATAGGAAGATGTTCCTTAATCTCTTCTACCATCTCGGTTTCGTAATCTTCC
>Ga0172379_10000570_pt1 | contig 90482 bp, 99 predicted proteins | sample GrowelOW334metaG_FD_119756 | JGI IMG/M metagenome (GOLD analysis project Ga0172379, IMG submission 119756) | Groundwater microbial communities from an aquifer near a municipal landfill in Southern Ontario, Canada - Groundwater well OW334 metaG | ecosystem: Environmental > Aquatic > Deep...
CGATGCATTGGAATTCTGTCGCAAGAATAAAGACAAGGTGCAAGCCTTTGTGGTTTTGCGTGTGGATCGGTTTGCGAGAAACGCCGATGACCATTTTGCTATCAGAAAAATCCTTGCAACCTACGGCGTAACTCTCCACTCCGTTACCGAGCCAATTGGTAATGAACCGGTGGCCAAGCTCCTTGAGACCTTCCTTGCCGGTATCGCCGAGTTTGATAATGCAATAAGAAAGCAACGCTGTAGCGATGGTATGCTTGCTCGAATCAACCAAGGCATCTATCCGTGGAAGCCCCCAATTGGGTACAGGTGCATGCAGAACAAAAAACACGGAGAGAAAAAGACCCAGCCTGATCCACCACATGAGGAAATATTCCCGATCATCCAAAGAGCATTAAAAGAATTTGCCAACGGACTACACTCACAAAGTGAGCTGGCAAGAAAACTCGATGAGTGGGGTTTGAAAGATTTAACCGGCAAGAAAAGCTCGCCCCAGCTCGTAGCCAGGATGCTCAAAAACTATTTGAAGTATTATGCCGGAATCATCGCCAATCCGTGGACAGGCAAAGATGTGGAGGGTTTGCATACGCCCATGATCACCAAGGACGAGATGTACCAAATTTTGATGATCCTCTCCGGCAAAAAAAGAGTGATGACGAAGTACAACAAATTTAATCCCGACTTCCCGTTACGGAGGACGGTCATGTGCGGATCGTGCTCAAGAGGACTTACCGGAAGCGCACCACGAGGTGGTATGGGAGGCAGATACAACTACTATCACTGCGGAAATAAAATATGCAGTGAGTTTGGAAAGAGCATAAAGAAACTAGAGCTGGAAAAAGAATTCTTTGCCTACCTTGCGCGGATAACACCCAAAGAAGCCTTCCTGAAAGCATTAAAAGAAACCGCCATAGACATGTGGCGATCTAAAGGGCATAGGTTTGAACTCGAAGTAGAAAAATGGAATAAGAAAATGGAGATGCTCGAGGCAAAGAAAAAACGCATCTACGAAATGCGAGAGGACGGGTCCTACACGAAAGAGGAATTCGTGGAGCGCAAGGATGAAGTAGAAAACGAAATGGCCGCTACGAGGATATCATCCAACGAAGCTCGGATCGAACAGTTCGATCTTGAAGGCACGGTCATTTATGCCACAAACTTTATAGCCGATCTTGGCCGACAGTGGTTTGACCTTGTACCGCACCTACAGCCGAAGTTCCAGAAACTAGTCTTCCCCGAGGGAATCCCGTATGTGCGAGGAAAAGGATTTGGAACTGCCAAATTAGGCCTAATCTACGAACTAAATCAGCATTCTGCTACTCAAGATTATCGTTTGGTGGACCGTACAGGACTCGAACCTGCCACCCCCACATTGCAAATGTGGTGCTCTACCAGATGAGCTAACGGCCCATTAATTACTGTTTCCTTATATGTTATCTTATTTTCCGTCCAATGCAAGAGCAATAACATGATCAAAGAAATCCGGTATACTGCAACCTACTGCTCCTAAAGATTTTGATAAAAGCGACTCTTCTGTGAGCTCGGGCAATGTATTTGTCTCTAAAATATAAATACCTCTTCTTGGAGAAACTATAAAATCTGAACGAGAATAGTGACGCAAGCCTAATGCTTCATGAGCCCTAACTGCAAAATCTTGAATTGTTCTTTTCTCTTGATTTGTAAAATTACTTGGACAAATTCCTTGCAAACCACTGGAATATTTTGATCCATAATCAAAAAATCTTGATGATGTTGGTTTTTTAACTTCTATAGGCATCAAAGCGTAAGTTTTTTGTCCTCTGAAATCATCTATGACTCCACACGAAGCTTCTTTGCCATTTATAAATTCTTCTAAAATAATTTCATCGCAAAAATTCAATGCTCCGAGTAATGCTTGGCGCAATTCTTCAATAGTATAAACAACTGAAACTCCTACCGACGAGCCACTCGAAACAGGTTTTACTATTGATGGGTGAGGGAAACTTTTAAATATCTCGCGAATTTTTTGATCATTTATATCGTGTGCATTCAAAGAAAGATGCATCGGAGTTTTTATTCCGCTATCTTTAAAAATTCCTTTTGAAAGCTTTTTATTCATTCCAATAGAAGACGAAAGCGCTTGTGATCCAGTATAGGGAACTTTATGATAATCCAAAATGTTTTGAACTTTGCCATCCTCGCCATAAAAACCATGAAGAGCATTAACTACAACATCGACTCTCTTAAAAAGCATATCTGGTGAAATGGGTAAACCTTCGTGATGCCACACCCCTTTTTTATCAACGTAAATATCATACACCCTGTATTTGAGTGCTAAATGTTTTAAAATGTTTGCTCCAGTTTTAAGAGAAACATCATATTCATCTGATGGACCACCACGCAAAACTCCAACTCTTAGTTTGCTCATATACATTAATAATATCATTTGCAAAATTTTTGTGTAATATATAGATATGAAGATAATCGTTAAAGCAAAAACGAATTCAAAAGAAGAAAAAGTTGAGCGAATAAGTCAGCCATCTTTGGGTTTTGAGGATACTAAATCTGAGCTTGTTGTATATAAAGTTAAAGTTAAAGAACCTCCTGTAGACGGTAAGGCAAACACAGCTATTATAAAAGCACTCGCAAAATATTTTGATATTGCGCCATCTCGCGTCAGTCTTGTTTCAGGACAAAGCTCCAAACAGAAAGTTTTTGAAATAGTTGAATAAACCTCATCGTTCTTGTTTTACTTAAAACAAGTGGCGAAATTTTGCCTTATAAAGTAAAATTAAATTAATGAAATCATTTATAGTAATTCTCGGTATACTTACATTTATAGGATTAGCTTTTTATCTGTATCCAATCCTCACAAAAGGAATCGTAGATGAAAATACAATTCGCTTTAATAAAGATACTTGTTCAATTTATCAACCAAAAGATCCATACGATCAAAACACAGATCACTTCAAAGGTTTTGAATGGGGAGTGTGGGCTAAAGCAAGTAATTCTGAAGATTGCAGTAATGGATCATATGCTTTCATAGAAGGATGTAACGAATATCTAAAACAAGCTATAAAATTCAAAACTTGCTTATCCAACAGCTGGGACTTTAAACTTTAAAATTTTTTAAGACCTGTTATAATTATTGCCTATAAAATAACTAAAAAATATGCTCGATTCATTTTTAGAAAAAATGTTAAGTATGAAATTGAATAATCTTCCTGCAGCCGAAAAGGAAAAAATGATGGGTATTATAAAAAATAATCCTGATTTTTTTCGCAAAATAGTGCTTGAAGTAAATCAAAAAATTAAGGAGGGAAAGAGCCAGCTATCAGCAACCATGGAAGTAATGAAAGCTCATGAAGATGAACTAAAAAACTTAATTTAAAATCCTATATCAAAAAACTAAATAAATGATATACTCCTCTTAGGAAATGTTCTGTAACACAATTCCACAAAAAAGATAGGAGAAAAAATGGAGCTACCAGAATTAGTTATTAAAAATTTTCGATTGAAAAATTGCATTGTTCAAGGCGGGATGGGAGTTGGAGTATCACTCTATCCACTCGCAGGCAATGTGGCAAAGGAAGGCGGGCTCGGAATAATTTCTAGCGCCGCACTCGATACTGTTGTATCGAAACGAGCCCAATATAAATTTAATACATCGATGGCCGTTAGAGCTGAGATAGAACTGGCGAAAAATGATGCTCTAGGAAATGGCGCTATTGGCATTAATGTCATGTGCGCGCTTGTCGGAACTTATGAAGATTCCGTTCGTGCAGCAATTGACGCCAAAGTAGATGCAATTATTTCCGGAGCCGGACTTCCTTTAAACCTTCCGAGCATTAAACCGCCCGGACACACCGCACTTATTCCGATAGTTTCGTCAGCGCGAGCTTTGGAACTTATCGTAAAGCGATGGGAAAAACTTTCTTATCGTCCTGATGCAGTTGTTTTGGAAGGACCTATGGCTGGTGGACATCTTGGATTCAAAATGCGTGAAGTAGAAAATCCAGAGTATACATTGGAAAATCTTCTGCCTAAAGTATTAGAAGTCGCGCACAAATACGGGGACATTCCCGTTATTGTTGCCGGAGGAATTTATACGCATGAAGATATTGTTAAATTTCTAAACATGGGCGCAAAAGGCGTGCAGATAGGAACTCGCTTTCTAGCAACTCACGAAAGTTCTGCAACAGATGAATATAAGCAAGCAGTAATTGACTCTAATGCAGACGACATAATTGTCATTGCTTATCCAGATATTACTCCAGCTTCGCCGTGCATGCTCCCTTTTAGAATACTGAAAGGATCGCCTATGTATAAAAATAGACGTCCAGCAAAATGCAATAAAGGATACCTTCTACAGCGCGGTCCAGATGGAAAATTATCATTTTGCCAAGCAATGCAAGGAAATATGGGACGCGATTTTTTTCTTTGTATATGCAACGGATTAATTAGTTCTGCCGGATACGCTCCAGAAGAACTTCCGCTCTACACTGTCGGTTCAAATGCTTATCGGGTAAATAAAATTCTATCCGTCAAAGAACTTATGGATGAACTTTGTGGAAAATAATTCAAACCGCTACTTTATGAAAATGAAGTAGCGGTTTTTACTTTTTTCATATATATTAAATTCATGTCATCTTTAAGTATAGGCATTGTAGGCCTCCCAAACGTTGGAAAATCAACACTTTTTAATGCACTGACAAAAAAGGGAGTTCCTGCTGAAAATTATCCTTTCTGCACAATTGATCCATCAGTTGGCGTTGTTGCAGTTCCAGATCCTCGCTTAGAAAAACTAAGCACGTTTTCCAATTCTCAAAAAACTATTCCAACAATAATTGAATTCGTAGATATCGCAGGACTTGTTAAAGGTGCGTCATCTGGCGAAGGTCTTGGAAATAAATTTTTATCAAACATTCGCGAAGTAAACGCTATCGCGCAAATAGTGCGTATTTTTGAAGACGATAATGTCATTCATGTAAACAACAAAATCGATCCGATCAACGACATAGAAGTCATCAATTTAGAATTGATAATGGCAGATATTGAAACTGTCACAAAACGAATAGGAAACTTAGCTAAAGATGTAAAGAAAGGCGACAAAAAAATAATCGCAGAAAATGAATTATTGGTTCGAGTAAAAGAAATGTTGGAAAAAGGAGAACTTCTTTATAAACACAAATGGGAAAATGAAGAATTTGTAGTTCTTAAATCTTTAAACCTTTTAACAATAAAACCGATTCTTTATTGTTTGAATAAAAAAGCTGGTGGAAAAAATCTTGATGAATTAAACGACGAAAGATTCAAATCACTTATTAAATTTTTAAATGACAATGATGCCGTGTGGTGTGTTATTGATGCAAAGATAGAAGACGAACTCAAAGATCTAACAGATGAAGAACAAATTGAATTTAGAAAAGAATTGAATAGTGAAGATAGTGGAATAGACACTATGATAAAAAAAGGTTACGAAATTTTAAAACTTATAACTTTCTTAACAACGGGGGAAGATGAGACCAGAGCGTGGACAGTTAGAGTTGGTTCAACTGCTCCGATAGCAGGAACCGCGATCCATACAGATTTCAAAGATAAATTTATTCGCGCAGAAATTATAAATTGGGAAGTTTTACTAAATGCTGGTTCATACGCGAACGCAAGAGAAAAAGGACTTATCCGAACAGAAGGAAAGGAATACATCGTAAAAGACGGCGATGTGATCGAGTTTAAGATATAAAAAAATGAAAGAAACTGGAGTAATGTTCTGCATTGTTCGCAATAATAAAATTCTCATGCAACAAAGAGATGGAAACTGCAAAAGATTTCCATATATGTGGTGCTTGCCTGGAGGAACGAGGGAAGAAAACGAAAGTTATGAAGTAACTCTTTTGAGAGAAATAAAAGAAGAATATGATCTTGATATAAAAAACGAAGACTGTGAATATCTAATGGATTATCATGATGGAGCTACAAAAGTTTATATTTGCAAAATAAGCGAAAAACAGGAACCGCATCTCAAAGAGGGTATGGCTATGAAATGGATGACAATAGCTGAAATAGAGAAACTTCATCTTGGTTTCGATCAAAACAAAATAATTCCTTTTCTGAAAAAGGTAATACAATAGTTTATTGACAAAAACACTAAAAAAGTGGTATTGTTTTTTTCAGATATGAGAATCAAATTGTTTTTTGAACGCGTGCGCAAATTTTGGAAAAAAAATTACAGCCCGTCGCCATACAAAGAAGTTCCTACATACTGGTACGACGGACACAAAATTTATCGCACAGAATAATTTCATAACCAAAACTAAAAGCGACCGAGGCAAAAGCCCTGGTCGCTCTTTTTTACTTTTGTTTTTCAACACTTGTTCGTTGTTATCGTTAAATTTTTGTCATATCATAAAGTTATAATAATTTAAATAAAAATTATGCCTCAAGAAAAACCAAAAGTTACACCAAAGGATTTTTTCCTTCAACTTGGCACCATAGTTACACTCTATTGGTCAGCCATTGCGCTTATTATTTTACTTTTCCAAATAATCAATAGTGCTTTTCCAAGTCCGCTTAATATGAATTATGATCCTTATCAAAGCGGAGCTGTCGGAGCTATCGCTTCGCTCGTGGTAGTTTTCCCAGCTTTCTTCATAATCTCATTTTTTGTCGGAAGAGATCTATTAAAAAATCCGCTCAAAAGAGAGCTTTGGATCCGCAAGTGGCTTATCTATATAACGCTTTTCGTGACAGGGATCACGATGCTGATAGATCTTGTCGTTCTTGTTCGAACTTTCCTTATCGGGGAAGAATTCACAACAAATTTCTTACTTAAAATCCTTTCTGTATTTGTTGTAACAGCATTAGTTTTCACTTACTACATTCTAGACATCAGAAGAGAGGTACCAACAAAAAAATCAAAAAATAACAACACTCAAACAATTTTCTCTGGAGTTGCGATAATACTCGTAGTCACATCAATTGTTTCAGGTTTCTTTGTAATGGGTTCACCACAAGCACACCGTCTCTTAAGATATGACGATCAGCGCGTAAATGATCTTCAAAGCATTCAGTATCAAGTTGTAAGCTTCTGGCAACAAAAAGAAAAGCTTCCTGTAGATATAAACGAGATACAAGATCCGCTAGTAGGATTTGTTGTTCCAAAAGATCCTGAAACAGGTTTGGCTTACAGATACGAAAAAGAAGGCGATCTAACATTCAAATTATGTGCAAACTTTAATCTTTCCAGTTCAGACACACAATCAAGTTATCTAACAACAGCACCACAAACATATCTTGCATACAAAGATCCTTCAGGAATTCAATATAATTGGCAACATGAAAAAGGGGAGAATTGCTTTGAAAGAACGATCGATACGCAAAAGTTTCCTCCTTTAAATAAAATAAATAAAGAAGCAACCGCCTCTAATAAAATACTGCAATAAAAAGCAACAAAGAAAAAAGCGGGTCGACTAGTCGACCCGCTTTTAAATTTTTTCTCCTTTCTTTGATTTACCTTCCGCTGCCGAAGCAACCTTTCACTCTCCGGAACGAAGCATCTGTTCCTTGGCAACTTGTAGGATATATTATCCTTGTAGGTTGCGGTTCTTTCGAATAGCGACGAAAGTAGTCAGTGAGCAAAACAATTGCTTTGCTTTCTCCGACGACTCGAGCAGCTTCCACCACTTCTGGATCAGTAGCGGATTTTTTACCGCGACAACATAACCTAAGTATGCTCCAAGCTTTGGCCTTTGCTTCTTTTCCTGCATCAGTTCCTTCCGATGCAACTTCTTGAGATAAACATTGAGTACTCATAACCTTTCATATAGTATCATAAATAAATAAAAAGTCAATACTTTTTAAAAGACTGTTTTTTATGTATATTTTAAGAACATATTCAAAATCTAATGCAAAAAAATATGAAAAAATACGAACACAACAAAATAGAGAAAAAATGGCAAAAAGTCTGGCAAAAAAGCAAAATATATAAAACCGATATCAAAAAAGATAAACCTAAATGCTACGTGCTCGATATGTTCCCATATCCATCAGGATCAGGACTTCATGTAGGACATCCGAAAGGATACATCGCTACTGATGTTTATTCTCGATATAAAAGAATGAATGGTTTTAATATTCTTCACCCAATGGGCTGGGACGCTTTCGGATTGCCTGCTGAAGAATATGCAATAAAAAACAAAATGCACCCAAGCATCGCTGTAAATAAAAATATAAAAACCTACAAAGAGCAATTATCAAAAATAGGATTCAATTATGATTGGGAAAGAGAAATAAATACGACCGATCCAAAATATTTTAAATGGACCCAATGGATATTTTTGCAGATGTTTAAAAAAGGTTTGGCTTACGAATCATTCGAACCTATAAACTGGTGCCCGACATGTCAAACAGGACTTGCAAATGAAGATTTGGAAGACGGCAAGTGCGAGCGATGTAGTTCTGTTATAGAAAAAAAGCCAATGCGACAGTGGGTTCTAAAAATTACCGACTATGCAGACAGATTGCTCAAAGACTTAGATGAATTAAACTGGCCAGAATCAATAAAAGAATCTCAAAGAAATTGGATAGGAAGAAGTGAAGGGTCGCTGATAAAATTTCCGGTTTTAAATTCGCAGTTTACTATCGAAGTTTTCACAACCAGAGCTGATACTTTGTTCGGCGCCACTTATGTAGTTATTGCGCCAGAACATCCTCTCGTTTTAAGCTTGAAAGAAAAAATCTCCAACTGGGATGATGTAATGAAATATATTACAGCAACAAAAAATAAATCTGAAATTGAAAGAACTTCTGAAGGAAAAGAAAAAACAGGGGTTCAGCTAAAAGGCATCAAAGCAAAAAATCCTGTAAATGGCGATGAACTTCCTGTTTTTATAGGAGATTATGTTCTTGCTCATTACGGCACAGGAGCCATTATGGCAGTTCCTGCACACGATGACCGTGATTTTGATTTTGCTAAAAAGCACAATCTGCCTATCAAGCAGGTTATTGAACCGGAAAATCTAGTTGTTAATAAAAGAGGAAATTTGTTAGAAAAAGCATTTACAGGAGAAGGAGTTTTAATAAACTCCCAAAATTTTGACGGAATGAGATCAAAAGAAGTAAAATTGGCAATAACAGAAAAATTCGGAAATAAAAAAGTTACATACAAGATCCGCGACTGGGTTTTCTCAAGACAAAGATATTGGGGAGAACCTATTCCAATAATTCACTGTGAAAAATGCGGTGCTGTGCCAGTTCCAGAAAAAGACTTGCCGGTCAAACTTCCAAATGTAAAATCCTATGCACCTACAGGCACTGGCGAATCTCCGCTTTCCGCAATTACAAAATGGGTCAATGTAAAATGTCCTAATTGCAAAGGTCCTGCAAAAAGAGAAACAAACACAATGCCACAATGGGCAGGTTCTTCTTGGTATCATCTAAGATACATAGATTCAAAAAATCAAAAAGAACTTGTTGATAAAAATAAAGATAAATATTGGTCGCCAGTAGATATGTATGTAGGAGGCACAGAACACGCGACACGTCACCTTATTTACGCGCGATTCTGGCACAAATTCTTATTTGATATAGAAGCAATAAATTATAGCGAACCTTACAAGCAATTAAAGAACCAGGGATTGATACTCGGATCAGATGGTAGAAAAATGAGCAAGAGATGGGGTAATGTAATAAATCCAGATGACGTCGTCGCTCAATATGGTGCAGACACTTTGCGTGTTTACGAAATGTTCATGGGCCCATTCGAAAACATGATCTCGTGGAGCACTGAAAGTATGATCGGCTCCAGAAGATTTTTAGAAAAGATTTGGCGAATGCAAGAAAAAGCATCAACTAAACAAAGTCCTGAACAAATTGAAAAATTACTTCACAAAACAGTTAAAAAAGTTACAGAAGACATCGAATCATTTTCATTCAACACAGCTATTTCAGCAATGATGATCTTCTTAAATGAAGTAGAAAAAAATACACACATAAACAAAAAAGATCTTTCTATTTTCTTAAAAATCCTTTCTCCGTTCGCACCACATATAACCGAAGAGATGTGGAATACAAATAATAAAACAAAAAAATCTATTCATATTTCTGATTGGCCTAAATATGATCCAAGTAAAATTACTGAAGAATTTTCTAATATCGCAATTCAAATTAACGGTAAAGTGCGAGATATCTTAAAAATAGCGACAGGAAGCAAGGAAGAGGAAATCCGCGAAAAAGCCCTTGAATTAGAGAGTGTAAAAAAGTGGCTGGTTGGAAAGGATATAAAGAAAATTCTTTATATCAAAGACAAGATTTTGAGTATTGTAATATAAATATTTTATTAAGAGGCTAAAAATAACAGTATTTTAGAAATTAGCTTTTATTGAAAATAATAAAAATATTTAAAATTTCCTTTTTAAAAAACTACGAAATTCCTCCTTACTTGACTAAAACTGTAGTTGTGATAAAAAGATACTAAATTTAAACAATTTTTGTAAAGCTATTATGCTAACAACAATAAAAACAAATCCTAAGCAGTCGATCAAAAAACTTTTAAGCGTATTACCAGTACGTGCAAGAGAAGTAACCATTAAGCGTTATGGATTAGGACAAGATCCTGATCGTATGACACTCGAATCAATAGGTAAAAACTACAATATTACTCGTGAAAGAGTAAGACAGATCGAAAATTATGCTCTCGCAAACATCAGAAAGAGCGAAGCTTATAAAAAAGAAAAGGAAATTTTTGATGAGCTTGCAAAAGCCTTGGAAAATTTCGGAGGAATCGTTTCCGAAGATGATTTTCTAGAATCATTAACAAAAGATGTTTCACTCCAAAATTATATACATTTTCTTTTAGTTGTAGGTGAGAATTTCAAGAAACAAAAAGAAGATGAGGAATTCAGACACAGATGGTTCATTGATGAAAAGTTAGCAGATCAAGTGCACGAATCATTAAGAAAATTCTACAAGAACTTATCTGATGATGATCTAATTCCAGAGACAGAAGCTATAAAAAACTTTTTAATTCAAGTAAAAGACGTATCTGAAGAGTATAAAAACGAAGAGATAGCTAAACGATGGTTATCACTCTGTAAAAACATTGGAAAGAACCCTCTTGGAGAATGGGGTAAGTCATCTTCACCAAACGTAAGAACAAAAGGTATTCGAGATTACGCATTCTTAGTTATAAGAAAACACGGATCACCAATTCACTTTAAAGAAGTTGCAAAAAGCATAACAAAGATATTCAACAAAAAGGCTCACGTCGCAACAACTCACAACGAACTTATAAAAGATTCTCGATTTGTTCTAGTAGGTAGAGGACTTTACGCACTATCCGAATGGGGATACTTAAGCGGTGTTGTAAAGGATGTTATAAGAAAGATACTCGAGAAGAACGGCCCGCTTACTAAAGAAGAAATCATAGATAAGGTATTGAAAGAAAGATATGTAAAGGAAAACACTATTATAGTCAATCTTCAAAATCCAAAATTCTTCAAAAAAGACAAGCAAGGAAAATACTCAATAGTAAACTAACGATAAATAATTTAAAAAACATCTAGCTCACAGCCGGATGTTTTTTAATATTGCAAAAATATTCTTTGACAAATAAAAAATAAATGCTAATGTATAAATCGATCACTGGGTCAAAAAGGGCTCAGTAAATAGATAAAAATTAAATAAGAAACAAAAGGGGGAAACTAGAGTGAGAGTACTGATTGTAACGAAAGATATTGGAAGTGGTTTTAATGCTCACTATCCAGTAGCGGAACTTTTCAGAGCACGTAACCATAAGGTTACAGTTGTCGCTGAAGGCGGTTCAATGGATTTTTGGACCAAGGCAGGATACGAGATCTATGGCGGAATGCCTGAACAAGGGCAATTTGATCCGAATACTAAAATTCGCTTTGATATCGATCCAGCAAAAGTGCTAGACGAAATCAAACCGAATGTCGTGATCACAGAGCTTGCTGATCCGATCCATCTTGGTGAAAGTTTCGGCATTGAGGCCAACAAGCGCGATATCTCTCTAGTCTTCATTGAAGACTTGTGGGGTGTCCATAAACGTTCAAAGGCTGTGCCAAACTTAGTATGCACAGTTGATACTATCGGAGACAAAAAAGTCAAAGAATATTATCAGCAAGGAATACGCATCGAAGATGTGTATGTTGCCATCACCGGCAACCCTGCGATGGATTCCGTTCTTAACGAAAAACCGCATCCAGAGCTTCAAAAGATTGTTAACGATGGTAAACGTCTTCATGTGTTGTTTGGTCAAGATGACTCAACAACACCAACTCTGAAGGGGTTAGTTGACGCATTAGGGAAGGACGATGTGTTCATTGCACGTTTCCATCCTAAGTGGCTATCTGATCCGAGTAAAAGCGAGCATGTAAATCAATGGCATGCACTGCTTAAAGAAGCGAAAGAGAAAGGAATAGAAGTTGCGGAACAGCCTAAGGGTGTAAATGCTCGTCAGCTTATGATGGCAGCGTATTCATCGGTATCAATGTGGTCTACAACACTTACAGAGGCGGCGCTTCTTTCATTATCTGTATGCTGGATGTCGCCAGTCTGCAAAGAACGCATGAAAGCTGGACTTGGATTCGAACGTTATCCTCTTGTTGATATCGGATGCGTTGCCGAGGTTTCTTCTCCTGAAGAATATCTCCGAGTTCTTGAGGATCGGAATACGTTTATCGAGAACTGCCGTCGCGAACTTAAACCTGACAGCAAAAATGCAGAGCGAGTTGCAGAGGCAATCAAGGATCTGATATTGGTTTGGTGGTAAAATCCTGTCAAAAAAAGGTGCCGCGAGTTTTTTTAAACTCGCGGCTTTTTTATAACCAGAAATTAAAATTATACCATCGACAATTAAGTTTTTCGCATAAGTCCTAAAAATTTTGAGCGAGACGAAGAGAAAAATCTGAAGAATATCGAGATATTTTGAAAATTTTTCTCAAAGTCGCAACCAAAATTTTTAGGACTTGGTGCGGATAGATTAATTGGAGATGGTATTACTATAGAAATATAAAAAATACTGTAGTATAATATTTTTATGCAAACAGATATTTTTGTAAGCATATTTGGAGAATCTTTAGGATCAGCCTTGCAGATCATCTTTTACGCAATGCCGTTATGGCTACCTTTCTTAGCTGGTTTTGTATTCTGGAAATTATGGGTTCAATATGTGCGAGGTGAATTTATTTCCAAACAAAAATACACACTCCTCGAAATCAAATTACCTAAAGAACTTTTCAAATCACCACAAGCCATGGAGACTGTTTTAGCAGGTCTTTATTTAACGATGGGTGAGAGCACTTGGTTTGATAAATATTGGCTAGGCAAAATAAGAACATGGTTTTCTCTAGAACTTGTGTCTATAGACGGCAATGTTCATTTTTTCATATGGACAAGAGATTATTTTAAAAATACTGTTGAATCACAAATTTACGCTCAATATCCAACAGTTGAAATATACGAAGTTCCTGATTACACACAAAATATATATTTTGATCCAAACGTTTATTCTGTGTTCGGAACTTTTTTCAAACTTACAAAACCTGATCCATATCCAATAAAAACTTATGTTGATTACGGTATGGATAAAGATCCTAAAGAAGAATTTAAAATTGATCCGATTGTTTCTGTTACTGAATTTTTAGGATCATTAAACAAAGGGGAACAAGCATGGATTCAAATTTTAATTCGCGCCCATAAAAAAGAAAAACGTGATGGGTTATTTTCAGAACCAACAGACTGGAAAACAGACGCTAAAGCAGAGATCAAAAAGATAATGACAGAAGGGTCTTATGTAAAATCTGAAGGAGATGATCCTTTCGCTGCAATGAAGCTAACCAGAGGTCAGCAAGATGTAATAAACGCTATGGAAAGAAGTATAAATAAACAAGCCTTTGATACAGGGATTAGAGCTATCTATATAGCAGAAAAAGATAAATATAATGCTACTCGCATCCCTGGTATTTTGGGTGTAATGAGACAATACAATTCAAGCACTCTAAATAGCTTTGGCTTATCTGGCACTACTGGTTTTGATTTCCCTTGGGAAGACTATAAAGATATTCGTTTAAACAAAGTAAAAAAAGATCTAGTAGACGGATATAAACTCCGATCATATTTTCATCCACCATTCAAGAAAAAACCCTTTGTATTAAATACGGAAGAATTAGCAACTATTTTCCATTTCCCTGGAGGCGTAGCTACAACTCCTACAGTTTCTAGAATAACCTCTAAGAAAGCAGAACCGCCAAGCAATTTGCCTATATAATAAACATGGAGAACGAACGAATTCAAAAAATAAAAATTCTTTTAAAAAAGAAGCAAATAAAAGTTTGCGGAATTTTTTTTATTTTTGTAATTATTTTATACTTTTTATTTTTGTCACCTCCATCAGATTTTCCTAAAAATTATATCGTAACCATTAAAGAGGGAACTATATCATCTGATATTTCTTCACTTTTAAAATCGGAACATATAATTAAGTATGAATTCATGAATAATATTTTTGTTAGACTTTTAGGAGGACACAGAAAAATCGTATCTGGTGACTATTTTTTCAACAAACCTGAAAATGCTTTCACTATCGCAACTAGAATTATCGGAGGAAAATTTGAACTAGAACCTATAAAAATTACAATCCCTGAAGGCACGAGCATAAGAGAGATGTCAGATATTTTATCTAAAAAACTTACAAATTTTAACGAGCAAGAATTTATTTCTTACACTCAAGGTAAGGAGGGTTACCTTTTTCCGGACACATATTTCTTTTTTCCTAACACTAAAATAGAAAAAATTGTAAGTATGATGGAAGATAATTTCCAAAAAAAAATAGACTCTATCAAATCTGAAATAACAGCTTCTGGAAAACCTCTAAAAGATATTGTGATTATGGCTTCAATAATAGAGGCAGAGGCTAACACTTCTGAATCCAGAGCTATTGTTTCTGGGATTTTATGGAAACGTTTAAATATAGGAATGCCTCTTCAAGTTGATGCTGCATTTGAATATATAAACGGCAAAAACACTTCTGAATTAACAAAAAAAGATCTGACCGTTAACTCACCATATAACACTTATAAAAATAAAGGACTACCACCAACACCTATAAACAATCCTGGCATTGATTCATTACTAGCTGCAGTAAAACCAACTCAAACTCCATACTTATATTATTTGTCTGATAAAAATACAAAAATACATTATGCAAAAACACTTGAAGAACATAATCAAAATATAAAAGATTATTTGAACTAATTTTTTATAATACTTAAATAAACAAAAAGAGCGGTGACTTTAATCACTGCTCTTATTTATTTATCTTTTTTATCGTCTATTAATTCATACTTTCTCTTCAATAAATAAGCGTAAATTTTTTGAGCTAATATATATTTGCAATCATACCAAGGCAGATCGCGTTCGATTTCAAAGACATATAAATGATTGCGCACTTGATCTACGAAATCTTCATCAATTGTATTTAAAATCTTTTTAAGAGATGGTGGATATCTAAAATTAACCAAACAACCACGAAGTTCCAACTGATCGAAAAAAAATACATATCGCATCCTAGAGTAATCAATAAAAGAAGATACGATTTTACTAAATAAAAAAAGTAAATCATCACGTCTTCTTGCAAGAGTTGGATTGTTTATTAATTTTTGCTCTACTTCACAGAATATCTGTGTTATTTTACCTGCAAGCTCAATAAAGTTTTTTATTAATTTAATATTATTTCTCGGTTCGCTTTTTATTAAATCCTTAAAAACATAATCTAGCGCTTTTATCCGATCTAAAAGATCTTCTATTTCTTTCATATCTACACTAAATGATACAACTAATTGATTATGTATCAAATTTTATAAGCACACGATATCTGGCATATTGTATTTTTTATGATACCATAACTAAAATGATCAAAAGTCAAGTAAAAAAAATACCAACAAAACACAGAAAACAAGGACGGAATGTCTTTGTTGGACTTTCTGGTGGAGTTGATTCATCTGTTGCGGCATATTTACTAAAAAAAGAAGGCTTCAACGTTACAGGAGTTTTTATTAAAGTTTGGCACCCAGACTTTCTAAAATGTAATTGGAAAGAAGAAAAAAGAGACGCAATGAGAGTTTGCGCTCATTTGGATATTCCTTTTAAAATGCTCGATCTTGAAAAAGAATACAAAAAAGATGTCGTTGATTATATGATAGAAAAATACAAAGAGGGAATTACGCCAAATCCCGATGTTATGTGCAACAAATACGTAAAATTCGGTGGCTTTTATGATTGGGCTTTGAAAAATGGCGCTGACTTCATAGCGACAGGGCACTACGCGATTAAAAACGAAGTAGAAGGAAAATATCAATTATTAGCATCAAAAGACAAGAACAAAGATCAGACGTATTTTTTATGGACTCTTACACAAAAACAGCTAGAAAAAATCCTTTTCCCAATAGGGCATTTGCAAAAAGAAGAATTAAGAAAAATTGCAAAAATCGCAGGCCTTTCAACTTTTGATAAAAAAGATAGCCAAGGTTTGTGCTTTATCGGAAAAGTAGATATGAGAGACTTTTTAAAAAAATTTATTAAATCAGAGAAAGGAAAAGTTCTAGACAAAAAAGGAAACGTGATAGGAACTCACGAGGGAGCTTATTTTTATACGATCGGACAAAGACATGGCTTCATCATCAGTAAAAAAAATCCAGAAGAGAAACCTTTGTTTGTCATTTCTAAAAAAATAGAAAAAAACACGATAACAGTATCTGAAGAACAATTGCCTGAAACTGATATTGGAAACAGGACTGATGTTGTTATTGAAAATATAAATTGGATTTCAAAAGAATTAATAAATGATAAATCAATTTATTCTGCAAGAATAAGATATAGACAACCGTTGCATGATTGCAAAATAAAAAAAATAAATGATAAAAAATGGATAGTATCTTTCATAGAGCCCACTGAACCATTTTCACCAGGACAGTCATTAGTTGTTTATAATAATGACATTTGCTTAGGTGGTGGAATAATTTGCTAGGAACTTATTCTCTGTCTCGTGGTACCCAGGATAAAAAAGACTGTTTTTGAGCGAAAAACTAGACGGAGTACGAAATGTAATAGAATTACATTGAGGACGAGTCGAAGTTTTGCAGCCAAAAACAGTCTTTTTTAGACAGGGGGAAGATAGAGAATAGGTTCCTGTTTCTACTCAAAATAAAAAGCTGGTATAATAGATGTAATTAAAAATTTACATTTACTAACGTGCCACAAAAAGATATCTACGTAATAAAACATAGCGGTGAAAAACAAGCTTTTGATTTTAATAAACTAAAAAGTTCACTGCAGAAATCAAGGATACCGGAGCAAACTGCTGAAAAAGTAGCCGAACATATAAAAAAAGAAGTAAAAAACGGCATGACTACGAATGAGATTTACGATAGTGCCTATGATTTTTTACACGCAATAGAACGCACATCTGCGGCAAAATATTCGCTAAGAAGATCTATTTTTAGCCTCGGACCAACAGGTTTTCCTTTTGAGGATCTTGTGGGAGAAATTTTTAAGAAAAAAGGTTATTCGATAAAAAACGATGTGATGATACAAGGTAAGTGCGTTTCTCATGAGATTGACCTTGTTGCTTGGAAAGAAAATAGTGTAATCGTTTCTGAAATAAAATTCCACAACAAAGTAGGTGAAAAAACCGATCTAAAAGTTGCTCTTTATGTAAAGGCGAGACTTGACGATCTCTACAAATCAACATTGCATCTTGATGGAAAAGAAAGACATATGGATGAAGGGTGGCTTGTAACAAATACAAAATTCACCACAACCGCAATACAATACGGAACATGCGAAAATATAAAATTGATAGGCTGGAGCTACCCAAAAGAAGGTAACTTGCAAAACCTCATTGAAGAGTGCGGACTTCATCCTCTCACATGTTTAACAACGCTCTCATTTAATGAAAAAAGAACACTATTAGAAAAGGGGATTGTTATATGTAAAACACTGGAAAATAATCATGAAATTTTAAGAGATTTGAGATTAGATGATGAAAGAATAAAAGAAGTTTTGGAAGAGATAAAAGTTTTAACAACATAAATCTATTATCAAATAAAAATAATGAGCCAATATTACAATCCAAAAAGAACAAGAAATGTTTTTGATCCGAGATCAAAAGAACCATTCAGATTGAGCCGATCAAAGATCGACTTATTCGTTCAATGTCAGCGATGTTTTTATTTGGATATCAGACTCGGAGTCGGACGCCCTTCTTCCTTTCCAATGACTTTAAATAATGCTGTTGACCTACTAATGAAAAAAGAATTCGACATTCACCGAGTAAAAAAACAGGCTCATCCTTTAATGAAAAAATATGGGATAGATGCAATACCTCTTACTCATGAAAAAATGGACGAGTGGCGAGATGCACTTCGAAGCGGTGTTTCGTGTTTAGATAAAGAAACAAACTTAATTCTTCGCGGTGGTGTAGATGATATTTGGGTAAATCCAAAGGGAGAATTTATTGTCGTAGATTATAAAGCAACAAGTAAAGATGAAGAAATCACACTGGACGATGAATGGAAAATTCAATACAAACGCCAGATGGAAATTTATCAATGGCTTCTTAGACAAAATGGGTTCAAAGTATCTGAGACTGGATATTTTGTTTACGTAAACGGCAAAACCGACAAAGAAGCATTTGACGCAAAACTTGAATTTGATGTCACCATCATTCCTTACAAAGGAGATGACAGTTGGATACACGAGGTAATTATAAATATGAAAAAATGCTTAATGTCTCCAAACTTACCTGAAGCTACAAGCAATTGCGACTATTGCAGATACAGAGAATCAGCAGGAACATCTATAAGAGAATTATATAAAGACAAAACAACTGCACTTGCAAAAAATTCAGAGAATTTATCAAAACCTCCAAAAGAAAAAAAGAGAACAAAAAATCCAAAAAAAGACGGGGGAATTCAAAACAAAACTATTTTTTAAAATTTTAGCAATAACACTAAAATACTAATGTGGCAAGACTTGTAAAACAAGTTTTGTAAGGTGTATAGTAGGAAAAGAAAAACTATCAAAAAGGGAAGAAGGGACTGATATGCAACTTGTTGAAGAATTTAATCAAGAATTATTTTTTCGTCTAAAAAAACTTTTAAGTGTATTAAAGCTCCTAGCTACAGCACTTAGAGACGAAAATCGTGAAGCTTTTTATAAAGAAACAAAGATCAAAATCACAAACGGAAAAGACTTAAGTGGCTTATCAAAAAAAGCTCGCAAACATCATGAATTTGATCAAGCAGAAGAAGATAAATTTTTTGCTTATCATCTTTATGATTTTTACTTAGGAAAAAAGGGAATCATCGAAATTAAGCCATATCTTATCATCCCAAAAGATGAAAAAGGAGATGTTATACCTGAGCCAAGTTCTGACGATGTATTAAGACAGATTCTATATACAATCAAAAATTTTGGTCAGTATGTAGAAATTGTCGATAATTACAACAGACGAGCAACAGCATCGATTTTGAAAAAAGATGCATGGCTGGTTACAGATGAAGAAGCATCCGAGCACTATAGCAGTGCTGCAGATCATCAAAAAAACCAGATCTATCTTAAACCCAAAGGTTTATTTGAATTATTCCAGTGGTATAGCGATTTTATCGACTGGGATGAAAGAAAACACGAGGAAGATGAAGAGGAAAATCCAAAATAGAGGGCGGACTTGTTATCAAGTCCGCCCTATTGACTTTTTTAAAAAAAGGTTTATCATTTTAACTAAGAAAGGGGGTGTAAAATGAGCACTCAAAGTTCATTCCAAGATGTTGAAAGGACACAATTGGTAATTGCGATTCGTATAAAAAGGCTTAATCGACAAATTGCTGAAGCAAGTGTAAAAGATCCCAAAGGACATGCTGTCAAGCTTCTGATGATTGAAAAAAAACAACTGGAATCCCAACAACATTGAAAGAAAAAACCTAAAAGGGTGGGCCTACAAAAAGACCCACCTTTTAACTTGTCTAAATTTTTATTATTTTTATGCAAACAAAAGAACAACTATTAGATCAATTAAAAAACGCTTCGAAAGTTTTTGAAAATCAGCTTATTGAAGAAGCTTTTACAAAAATCGACAGGGCAGACTTCGTTCCTGAAGATTATAATATAGAAGCATACGAAGATTATCCTTTACCAATAGGATATGACCAGACAATTTCGCAACCAACGACTACTGCATTTATGTTAGAACTTTTGGACCCCAAACCAGGAGAAAAAATCCTAGACGTTGGCTCAGGATCAGGATTTACAACCGCACTACTTGCACAAATAGTTGGAAAAAAAGGAGAAGTTTGGGGAGTAGAAATTATTCCAGAATTAGTAGAAATATCAAAACAAAGCATAGTAAAATACAACCTTCCACAAGCTCATATAGAACTTACAAAAAAGATGGGTAGAGCAGAAAAAGCTCCTTTTGATAAAATTTTAGTGAGTGCTTCTGCCAAAGAACTTCCAGGCGAACTTATCAATCAGCTTAAAGTTGGAGGCATAATGGTCATTCCTGTAGAAGAAACTATTTATAAAATTAAAAAAACCGAAAAAGGTTTTGAGGAAGAAAAAGATTTTCCAGGATTCTTATTTGTGCCGTTAAGATAATAAAAATAATTGAGGTTAGCAGTTGCTAACCTCAATTTTTTTATTTTATTTAAAAACTAAAATGAAATCTTTTTAGCTATATCACGCATATAACTTATTACCCAATTTTCCTCAAGATGAACTATTTGAATTCCAAGTTTACCACCTTGTTCGTGTTCCCATCTAGCACCAAATGAGGTTTCCCATGCTGGTAAAAAATAAAAGCTAGATATTTTTCTTGATTCAAAAATAGGTCCGTAAAAATCTTCGAGAATTGGTGTGCAATATCCAATGTTACCATTTCCTCGCCATATTTTAACCATTCTATGAAGCGCGTCTTCAAAAGGTATCTGATTAAATACGTTTATTCCCATTAATTCAAAAAACGCTATAGATAATGAAAAATATTCCGTATTCAAATCTACAGATCCAAAAATTCCACCTGTAGTAATAGGACCGCATACTTGTATTATAGGCTTTGGCATATTATCCAAAATTTCCAAAGCAACGGGTGTGAGTTGGCTAAATTCAGTAGCATTTTCAACTCTTGTTAAACGATCAGCATTCCAGTATTTAAGGTTCATATTTCTTATTCCTATCTAAAAATAAGTGTAGTATACTAACGAATAATGTAAATAACGCACTATGCAGAACACAGAAGAACGAAAAAATCAATTAAAACAGATAAAAGACGAGGTTTTAAATCTAAAAAAATCTCCTTTGTATAACGAACGTGTAAAAAATAAAGTTTTCCCCGTAATAGGAGACGGAAGTCATTTTGCACACATAATGTTTGTAGGCGAAGCACCAGGAAAAAACGAGGCTGCAACTGGACGACCATTCTGTGGAGCTTCTGGAAAAATTTTAGATGAACTTCTAGAATCGGCAGGAATAAAAAGAGAAAGCGTTTACATAACAAACATCGTAAAAGACCGACCACCATTTAATCGCGACCCGCTACCAGATGAAATAGAAATTTACGGACCATTTCTTGATAGACAAATTGAGATAATTAAACCGCCAGTTATCGCAACATTAGGGAGATACTCAATGACTTATATAATGAAAAAATTCGGACTAGAGTTTGAATTAGAACCAATAAGTAAAGCACACGGCAAAGCGTATGAGACACAAACTAGTTATGGAAAAATCAAAATTATTCCGCTTTACCATCCAGCAGTTGCAATATACAATTCGAATACTAAAGATACTTTAAAAAAAGATTTCGCAATACTAAAAAAATATTAAAACGATGACAAAAAATACTTCAAAAATAAAAACTGAATGGGATCTGGAACTTCTTTACAAAGACAAAGATCAAATACCAAAAGATATTGAGACGATAAAAAAAGCGTTCACAGACTTTGAATCAAATTGGAAAAACAGAAATGACTACTTAGAAAACGAGCAAATTCTCCAAGAAGCACTTCATGATATAGAAGCGCTTTCTTTGATAACAGATGGCTGCAAGCCTTTGATGTATTACAACTATCGCCAAGCATTGAACAGCCAAGACAAAGAAGCTGAAGCTGCCTTGAACAAGCTTTCAAATGAGCTAATGCCATACTTTAACAAGTGCCTTTTCTTCAGTATAAAATTAGGAAAAATATCCAAAGACCAGCAAGAACATTTTCTAAAGGCGAACAATCTTTCAAAATATAAATATTTCTTAAAAGTTTTATTTAATAATGCACAATACGACTTATCTGAAGCTGAAGAAAAAATAATGAATTTAAAAAGCATCACGAGTAGGGAACTTTGGATAAACGGATCAGACAAAATTTTAAACAAACAAACCATAAACTTCAAAGGCAAAAAATTGCCGATATCAGAAGCGTCAAATAAAGTTAGAGAGCTCCCAACCAAAGATCGATATGCTTTACATAATTTATACGTTCAAAAACTTGTAGAACTTAGCGACGTTGCCGAAAACGAAATAAACGCTATCGTAACAGACAAGAAAGTAAACGACGAGCTCCGCGGTTTCAAAATGCCTTACAGTGCAACGATACTTGGATATCAGAACGAAGAAAGAGAAATTCTTAATCTTGTAGAGACAGTAACAAAAAACTTCAGTATCAGCCACAGATTTTATAAATTAAAATCCAAACTTCTAAAACTAAAAAAACTAAAATACGCCGACCGCAGTGTTTCGGTAGGAAAAACCACAAAAAGTATCAGCTTCAACGATTCTTACAAGATTCTACAAAAGGCATTCGATAAAGCTGATCCGCAGTTTGCTGAAATCCTTAAGCACTTTGCAGAAAATGGACAGATAGATGTAAAACCTAAAAAAGGAAAAACTGGCGGAGCGTTTTGTTCTTCTTCAACCGGCAATCCTACTTTTGTTCTACTTAATCACACGCCTTCCATAAATTCCGCAATGACATTCGGTCACGAAATGGGACACGCTATACACGCTGAACTTTCAAAAAGCCAACCGATACTTTATCAAGGCCACACTATTTCTGTAGCAGAAGTAGCAAGCACTCTTTTTGAAAATTTTGTATTTGATGAAATATTTGAAACATTAAGCGAGAAAGAAAAAATAGTCGCAATGCACGACAGATTGAATGACGACATCGCAACGATCTTCAGACAGATCGCGTGTTTCAATTTTGAATTAGAACTGCACACAAAAATCCGTGAAAAAGGCGCATTACCGAAAGAAGAGATCGCTTCCTTGATGAATATTCATATGAAAAAATATTTAGGTCCATCGGTAGACCTAACCAAAGAAGACGGATACTTTTTTGTTTGGTGGTCACACATCAGAAATTTCTTTTATGTTTACTCTTATGCTTACGGACAACTCATAAGCAAATCGCTTTATGCTGAATATAAAAAAGATCCTAAATTTATTGAAAAGATAAAACAATTTTTGAGTGCCGGCGGAAGCAAGAGTCCTGAACAAATTTTTAAAGAAGTTGGAATAGATACAACAAATCCAAATTTCTTTGAATCAGGTTTAAAACAGATAGAAGAAGATATCAAAAAACTTGAGAAACTGACGGCTAAATAATTTTTCAGATTTTCAAGTTATGTTATAGTATTTTTATGAAATCAGACGAAATCAGAAGTAGATTTTTAGAATTTTTTAAAAAAAGGGGACACGCCATTATCCCTTCGGCTTCTTTAGTGCCTGAAAATGATCCGTCTGTGCTTTTTACAACTGCCGGAATGCAACCGCTCGTGCCATATCTATTAGGCGAAAAACATCCCGCGGGCAACAAACTAGCAGATGTTCAAAAATGCATCCGCACGCAAGATATTGATGAAGTGGGAGACAACACCCACGACACTTTCTTTGAAATGCTCGGAAATTGGTCACTTGGAGATTATTTCAAAAAAGACGCGATTAAGTGGAGTTACGAATTTTTAACCTCAAAAGAAGAAGGGCTAGGACTTGATCCTAAACGCCTTTACATAACAGTATTTGAAGGTGATGAAAACGCGCCACAAGACACGGAGTCAGAAGAAATCTGGATAAACGCAGGAATACCTAAAAACCGGATTTACACTCTTCCTGCCAGCAAAAACTGGTGGAGTGCGGGAGAAAATGGCCCATGCGGTCCGGATACCGAAATGTATTACGATATCACGCCAGAAGGTCTTGGAGACTTAAGTTTTGAAGAATTTGCAAAAGCAGACGAAGAACAGAAAGTCATTGAAATCTGGAATGATGTTTTCATGGAATATTTAAAGAAAGATGGAAAAGTTGTAGGAAAACTGAACCAGCAAAATGTAGATACTGGCGCAGGACTCGAACGTATGGCAACAGTTTTACAGAAAAAAGATAATGTTTTTGATACAGATTTATTTGAGCCGATAATGAAAAAAATTGATGAACTTGCTTCTGTAGACAACCTGCGCGCGCGACGAATTGTAGCTGACCATATCCGAACAAGCACTTTTGTTATTGCCGACGGAGTAACTCCGTCAAACACCGATCGCGGTTACATATTAAGAAGACTTTTGAGACGAGCTGTTCGATACGCCGATGTGTTGAATATAAAAAACGGAGGACTTTCCGAAATATCCGAAACAGTTATTGAAAAATACAAGCATGTTTATCCAAATCTCGAAGAAGAAAAAAACAAGATAAAATCCGAAATAAACAGAGAAGAAGAAAAATTCAGACAAACTCTTGAACGAGCTATAAAAGAATTCGATAAATCGGAATGGCGAGGTATACCAGATGAAAAAATTCCCAACAGAGGAGCTTTTTCTGGTCATGCTGCAAAAGTTTTACCAGGTGAAATTGTTTTTAATCTTTATCAATCATACGGTCTACCAATAGAACTCACAGAAGAATTAGCCAAGGAAAAAGGGCTGTTGGTCAGTAGAGAAGATTTTAATCGTAGAATGAGTGAACACCAAGAACTTTCGCGAACAGGAGCAGAAAAGAAATTCAAAGGCGGTCTTGCTGATACAAGCGAGATCTCAGTCAAATATCACACAGCCACTCACATGCTAAATGCCGCTCTAAGACAAGTTTTAGGTGATCATATAATGCAAAAGGGAAGTAACATCACAGTTGAGAGACTTCGCTTTGACTTCTCACATCCACAAAAAGTCACACCTGAAGAACTCAAAAAAGTGGAGGATATTGTAAATCAAAAAATAAAAGAAGCTTTGCCAGTAACTTATCAAGAAATACCAAAAGAAGAAGCTGAAAAAACCGGCGCGATCCACGCATTCGGTGAGAAGTATGGAGATATGGTAAAAGTCTACACAATTGGAAATGAAGAATTGGGGATTTTCAGTCGCGAATTCTGCGGAGGACCTCACGTATCAAACACTTCCGAACTTGGCTCGTTTAAAATCACAAAAGAAGAAGCTGTGTCAGCTGGAGTGAGAAGAATTAAAGCCGTATTAGAATAAAAATCACAGTTTTGGCAAAGCCCCGAATTTTTTTCAAAAAATTCGGGGCTTTTGCACACTTTTTGTAGATTTATTTATTTTTAATGTGTTACAATATAAGCATGATTCGGTCTCTTTTTAAAAAAATAGATTATGAAATTGTTCTTATTTTTGATATAGGAAGTGGAAGTGTAGAAGGTTCGATTGTAAAATTAGTAAAAAATGCGCTTCCAGAAATTTTGTATTCCTATAGAGCAGATCTTCCATTCAGAAAAACACGAAATGCAGAAAAGCTTACACTACTTATATTCCAAGAATTAAAAAGCGTAGCAGCGCATCTATCAAAAGAAGGATTAAAACACCCTAATTTTACTAAATTAGAAAATAAAAAGATTGTAAAAAGCTTTTTAGTTTTTTCTTCTCCGTGGACACTCAATAAAACAAAAATCGTAACAATTTCAAACAAAAAAGAATTTCTAGTGGATAGCAATCTAGTTGATAAAACTATTGAAAACGAAGAAAAAAATATTTTTGAATCTTTTCCAGAGTATGAATCGGAATCTTTGCAAATTATAGAAAAAAAAGCAGTTAGTATACTTCTAAATGGATACGAAACCACTCTGCCTTATGGGCAAAAAACTAATGAAATCACAATGACCTTAGTTTTTAGCTTAATAACCCGCAGTTTAGCAGAGAAGTGCGAAGAAATTACAAAAAAATATTTTCCTTTTACCCCCTCTGAAATTCTTTCTTTTTCAATGGTTTCATTTACCACACTTAGAGACATGTTTCCGGAAGAAAGAAACTTTATGCTTTTAGACATAGGATCTGAAGTGACGGAAATAACAATAGTTAGAAATAACGCAATAAACGAAGTAATCTCATTTCCTTCCGGAAAAAACCTACTAATTCGCAACGTTATTTCAAAAATGAAGATAGAACACGAGATGGCGCTTTCACTATTAAATACATGGCTTGAAAAGCACACTGACCATATCTCTTCTAAAAAAGTATCTGATATAATCTCAGATACAGAAAAAGAATGGATATCAAGTTTTCAAAAAGCAGTGCTTTCTGATGAAAATAAGTTTTCCATCCCGCAAACCATCTTTATAACAGCAGACAGTAATTCTGGAGAAGTTTTTGCACAATTTCTCAAAAACGAAAACATTGCACAATTCAATAAAACTCAAGGAAAATTCAAAACATGGGTTATAGATAGAGAAAAACTACTTACAAAATGCATATGGAGAATTCCACATAGTAGCGAACCTTTCATTGCAATAGAAAGCATTTTTCTAAACAAAATATTCAATTCGGATAAACAAAAATAATTTTTTATTTTAAAGACAATGCATAAAAAAATTCAAGATATTGTTATACCAAAAAAATCAATAAGAAATATTGCTATTCCTGAGCATAAAAAAACTTTTTTAGAAATTGAACCTGAACCAGTGCAAAGAAAAAAAGAAGAGGATAAAGATCAACCAAACATAATAAAGGTGCACAAGGAAAAAATTGAAAAACACGATCTAGAAAAAGAATTAAAAAAGCATACATCCTATAAAAGACCTGACATACAAAAAAGCAAATTAAAATATTTGCTTTTAATTCCAGCAACTATCTTAATATTTTTTATTTTTTATTTTTTACTAGGAAAATTTAACGAAGTAATTGTTTATATAAATCCCAGACAAGAAACTGTTCAAATAAATAATTCTTTTTCTGCTCATAGCGCACCAGGTTCAGAAGTTCTTTCTTATAATGTAGTAACAATAAATGAAGAAATGATCGAAAATGTAGATCCTACTGGAGAAAAAACTGGCGAATCACAATCAAGAGGACGTGTTGTTATCTACAACAATTATTCAAAAGCCAGCCAGAGATTAGTAAGAAACACAAGGCTAGAAACTCAAGATGGACTAATATATAAAATCATTGATTCAGTTACAATTCCAGGAAAAACTGTCGCAAATGGCAAAGATGTAGCTGGAAGCATAGAAGTTGATGCTTTAGCTGAAAGTCCGGGGCCAGATTACAACATAGGCTTAGCAGATTTTACAATTCCAGGATTCAAAAGTGATCCTGAAAAATACAAAAATTTTTACGCAAGATCAAAAACAAAAATGACTGGCGGTTATTCAGGTTTAATAAAGATCGTTTCAGACGAAAAAACTACAGAGGTTAGAAATAGACTTCAGACACAATTAAAAGATGAACTCATAAAGAAAGTAAAGTCTCAAACTCCAGAAAATTTTATAACTTTTAATAACGCACAATTTTTCGAATTTGCTTCCGACGATCCTATCTTGAACGGAAGCACTTTTACAATTAAACAAAGTGCTACTGTCTATGCTCTTATTTTCAAGAAAGATGATATTATGTCGATAATCGCTAAATCAAATATAAAAAATTATGACGGATTGCCAATAGAGATGCCCGATATTCAAAACGCTAATTTTGAATTAGTAACAAAGCAAGATAAAAAATCACAGGAAAACCTCACTCCGATCTGGAAAAGAGATGTTATCGATTTTACCTTAAAGGGAAAAACTGAAACTCTGTGGAAAACTGACGAAGACGCTTTCAAGAAAGATCTTGTTGGAAAAAATAGAAGCGAGTTAAATAGTGTAGTTTCAAAATATAAAGGAATAAAAAACATCCAAGTAGTAATAAAGCCATTCTGGTTACAGACATTTCCAGATGATCCTCAGAAAATAAAGTTTCAAGGAGGCACTTACAATAATTAAAAACTAACTTAAAAATGGTCAATTTTAAGTTAAATTATAAAAATAAAAGCATTAAAATCGATTGCTAGTCAAAAGGGGTTGACTAAATAACCCTATTTTTGCTAGTATAACAAGACTGTTTTACAATGGAAAATAAAAAAGACAAAGTCCAGGGTACCACAGGTGTGGTTATAGAGGCTCTTCCTAATACCTTTTTTAAGGTCAGATTAGAAGACGGCAGCGAAATAATGACCTATCTTTCAGGAAAGATGAGGTTAAATCGCATTCGAGTTCTAATAGGGGATAGAGTTTACGTTGAACTTGACCCTTACGGAGGAAAAGGAAGGGTATCAAAAAGACTCTAAAAAACAAAACAATTTATATATGAAAGTAAAAGCATCGGTAAAAAAAATGTGTCCACAATGTAAAGTAGTCAGAAGAAAGGGCTACATTTATGTTATATGTAAAAGCAATCCAAAGCATAAACAACGCCAAGGATAATAATAAATTAAATTTAAAAGCATGCGTATATCAGGTATAACAATTCCAGAAGAAAAAAGACTAGAGATCGCTCTTACATCAGTTTTTGGTATAGGCCGACCTAGAGCTCAATACTTACTAGAAAAGGCTGGCATTGATTTCGGAAAGAAATCAAAAGATCTAACAGTAAATGAAGAAAACGATATAAGAAAGATAATAGAAGAAGAATTCAAAATTGAAGGAGACCTAAAAAGAGAGGTTGCCGGAAACATCAAGCGACTAAAGGATATAAAGTGCTACAGAGGTTCAAGACACACAAAAAGACTTCCAGTGCGAGGACAAAGAACAAAGACCAACGCAAGAACATGGAAGGGAGAGAAAAAGACCATGGGAACAGGAAGAAGAAAAGTTGAAAAGAAATAATTTTTAATATTATGGGAAAAAAACGTATTGTAAAAAAATCAGATAGCGATAAGGAGGTTTCAAAAAGTAACTCATCTTCCATATCAAAAAGACATTTAGAAAATGGCATTTTTTATGTTAATTCAACTTACAACAATACTCTAGTATCACTTACAGATCCTAAGGGAAATATAATCTGTGCATCATCAAGTGGCGCATTAGGCTTCAGTGGCACAAAGAAAGGAACACCATTTGCAGCAGCAAAAGCAGGTGAATTGATTGGTTCAAAGGCTCAATTGATGGGAATGAAAGAAGCTTTAGTTATTGTTAAGGGAATCGGAGCTGGAAGAGAATCTGCAATAAGAAGCTTCGCAGGAAAAGGCATAAATATTTCAGAGATCAGAGACATAACACCGGTTGCTTTTAATGGACCAAAACCTAAAAAACCAAGACGAGTATAATTTATTACATTAGCTTTTTATAATCTTTATGAAGATCGGATCAAAATTTAAAATAGCAAGAAGATTGGGTGCCCCAATATTTGAAAAATGCCAAACAGAAAAGTTTGCGCTATCTTTATCAAGAAAATCAAAAACAAAGAAAACTGGAAGAAGGGGACCTTTAACTGACTTCGGAGCACAACTTATTGAAAAACAAAAAGCTCGTCTTACATATGGACTTTCAGAAAGACAATTTTCTAAATACGTTAAGGAGGTTATAGAAAAAAAATATCAAAAACAAGATGAGAAATTGTCTGAAGCTCTCGAATCAAGATTAGACAATGTTGTATACAGATTAGGCATAGCACCAACAAGAAGATCTGGTCGCCAATTTGTTTCTCATGGACATTTAATGGTAAATGGAAAAAAGGTAACAATACCTTCATATAGCGTTAAAAAAGGAGAAAAAATCGCAATTCGCGATGGAAGCAAAGAACACCATTTTGCAAAATCTATAAAAGAAAGATACGCAAACTGGAATCCACCTTCATGGTTGGCTTTCAATCCAGTAGCAATGACAGGAGAGATAAAAGGCGTGCCTCATTACGAACCACACGAACAATTATTCGATTTAAAAGCAATTTTGGAGTTCTACAGAAGATAGTCACAGTTTTATTTGCTTTTTTAAAGAAAGTAATGTATAATTTAAAAACTTTATTATAACTAAAATAATTATTTATGCTTGATTACAACGTAGTACTTCCATCAAAGCCTCGAGTCATAAAGGAAGAAAATTTCATTGGTATCTATGAAATTGACGGCCTTTACCCAGGCTATGGTCATACTTTGGGTAATTCGCTCCGAAGAATCATTCTTTCGTCACTTCCTGGAGCTGCTATTACATCTGTAAAAATTGATGGTGTAAGCCATGAATTTTCTACTATCGAAGGGATAAAAGAAGATGTGATAACAATAATCCTAAACTTAAAAAGAGTCCGATTGGAAATGCTCACAGACGAACCTCAAATTCTCAAGCTAAAAGTAAAAGGTGCAAAAGAAGTCACAGCAAATGACATCGAACTACCAGGCCAAATTAATATTTTGAACCCTGATCTTCATATTGCAGAGCTCACAGACAAGAGTGCTGAATTAAATATGGAACTCACAGTTGAAAAGGGTCTTGGATATGTATCAAAGGAAGTCTTACAAAAAGAAAGAGTTGAGATTGGAACAATCACTTTGGATGCAAACTTCACTCCTATTAAAAGAGTAAATTACGAAGTTGAACATATGCGTGTTGGCACAAGAACTGACTTCAATAGATTAAAAATCTATATCGAAACAGACGGAACTGTTAACCCACGCGAAGCTTTAGAAAAATCAATCGAAATAATGAGCTTGCAGTTAAAGGCAATAATCGGATTTAAGGAAGAAGAGGAAGAAATTTCTTCTTTACAAGAGAATACAGATTCAGAATCTGAGGAAGAAAAAGATGAATCCGAAGAAGACCAAAACAGCAAAAAAATATCAAAGGAAGCTTATGATGATGTTTTGAAAACAAGAACAGACACTCTTGATTTATCACAAAGAACAGTTAATGCTTTAACAAATGCAAACATCAGAACAGTAGGAGGTATTGCTAGAAAGAAAGAAAAAGATCTCCTAGAAATCGAAGGATTAGGTTCAAAAGGAGTAAAAGAGATCAAAAAATCATTAGGTAATTTTGGTATAACACTAAAAGAATAAAAGATTTATTTAAAAAACTACAATGAGGCACCACAGCAAAAACAAAAAGCTAAGCAGAGTAAAAAAAGTCCGCACAGGTCTAATGAGATCTCTTGCTAATTCACTTATTCGATACAATAAGATTAAAACAACAGAAGTAAAAGCTAGAGCATTAAGACCACTTGCAGAAAAGATTGTAACTAAAGGAAAAAAGGGTGGAATTGCCAATATTAGATTAATAAGAACAATAGTAGGAACTCCTGAATGCAAAAAGATAATAGAAGAAATAGCTCCAAAATATAAAGGAAGAAGCGGAGGATACACAAGAATTATCAAACTAGGAGCAAGAAAAAGCGACGGAAGTAAAATGGCAGTAATTGAATTCGTTTAGAAAATTTTTAAAATTACCATGGATTACAAAATTGATGCAACAAATAAAAAGTTAGGACGAATAGCTAGCGAAGCTGCAACTTTATTAATGGGTAAAAAAGAAGTTGATTTTGCAAGAAATAAACTCCCAAACACTAAAGTTACAATCGTAAACGCTTCAAAAGCAAGTCTTGATGAAAAGAAAATGGAAATGAATTTGAAAGAACAATATTCAGGATATCCAGGAGGTTTAAAGAAAATTTCAATAAAACAAACGCTTGAAAAAAAGGGTTATGGAAAAATTTTTGAGAATGCTATAAAAGGCATGATCCCTAGAAATAAATTAAGACCATTGATCATGAAACATTTAGTAATAACAGACTAGTAATTATTTTATGAAAACAGTAACCAAAGAAAATTTAACAGGAGAAAGATATATTGAGGCTGTAGGACGCAGAAAAACATCTACTGCCCGAGTACGCCTTTTCGCTAACACAAAAACAAGCTACGAGATCAACGAAAGAGAGTTAGAAAATTATTTTCCAACTGAAGAATTAAGAGCGATCGCAACAGATGCATTAAGTAAATCGAAAATTCCAGCAAAATTCAAAATTACTGCCAAAATAACAGGTGGGGGAATACACTCTCAAGCAGAAGCTCTACGACATGGAACTGCTAGAGCATTAATTGAATTTGATGCAGAACTTCGAAAGAAATTAAAGAAATTAACTTTTCTTAAGAGAGATCCTAGAGCAAAAGAAAGAAGAAAATTCGGTCTCAAGAAAGCTCGCAAGGCTCCACAATGGTCTAAACGATAAAACTAAAAATAAAACCGCTTCAAAAGCGGTTTTATTTTTTAAATTTGAAGAAATTATCCCCAAATTCTACCTGATTAACCGTGCATAAGATGTTTATTCGAGATATCATAAATATGATGGTCTTTCTTTATGTATCTATATAGTTTTTAATTATAAATAATAAAAAATATGAAGCCAAAATATTTAATCTTTACTATCATAGGAATTATAATAATTGCTTGCGGAAGCTATTATTTTTACACCCAACAAAGTCAAAATAATTTATTACAACAAAAAAAACAACTCGCTATTTCAGATTTCAATAGCAATAATCTAGATGACGCTATTTTAAATGCACAAGAATTAACAAAATCAGAAAAAACAAAAGTAGAAGGACTGTTACTTTTGGCCGCTAGCTACGTTCAAAAGGGAAGTGTGGAATTTAAAGAAAAAGAATACGGAGATAAAGCTATCTCAACAGCTCAAGATGTTTTAGCAATTGAACCAAGCAACGCCGAAGCATACAGACTTATTGGATACGCAAATGAAATAGAACAAAATTATCCAGAATCTATAAAAAATTACGATAAATCAATTTCTCTCAACGCAGAAAATGCTATAGCCTTAGCAAGTAGAGGACATGCATATTATTTAATGGGTGAAAACAAAAAAGCGGAAGAAGACTTTTTGACAGCGATATCTATTGATCCAAAAATGGAAACCGCTCTATTAAACCTAGCAAGACTTTCTTTTGAAGCAGGAGACTCTAAAAAAGCGGAAGAATATTTAGCAAAAATAGTTGATCCTAATACACCGTCTTTGGTAAAAGCCGATGCATTAACTCTTTCAGCCTTAATTAAAGGACAAAATAGCGATATTGAAGGCGCTTTAGATTCTTTCAATAAAGCTCTGGCTTTAAATCCAACATCTCCATATATCATGGTATGTATTGCACAGGTAAAAACAGCATTACTTTTCAAAAATGGCACAACAATAAAAAAGATTGATGTTGAGAAAATTATATCCGATGTAGAAGCAGCAATTTCTATTAATCCTTCTCAAACAATAGCTTATATTACTCTCGGAAAGTTGAAAGCTTTGATTGGTGATTCCAAAGGAGCAGAGGAACAATTCAACAAAGCAAAAGCAGTTGTTGCAGAAGATATCACATTAAATTCCATCGCGAAAAAAAATATACAAACAGAGATAGAGAATGCATTATCAATAAGTATTAAAGAGATAAAATAATTAATATGAAAAAATATATTCTTTTTATTTTTTGTTCGCTGTTAGCTGTTAATTTATTATTTTGCGCGCCTCAAAAAGCTTCGGCAGCCTCTCGTGCAGCGGGAAGCGTTTCATATAGTGTAGATAATGGAAACGGATCAGTAACGCATTACACATTCTTTATAGTAGGAAAGGCAAAAGAAGTTTACCTCCTACTTTCAAATCCAGCAAGCACCTATCAGTATTATTTTGCTCTTATGGGATATCCTTCTTGTGGAAACTTTACTATCTCACTAGTTGCTAAAACAACTTCATGTACTCCGCTTTATCAATGCAGTGGAAATGCTGTAGTCGAAAGATGCTCAGGAGCAACTCAGCAGTGCTCATACGGATGCTCTAACGGATCTTGTAATCCTATGCCTCCGACTCCACCACCTCCTCCACCAACTAATTTAAGTGGCTCATGCTCAACTGGTGGTAAAACTGCAAACTTCTCTTGGGTTAACGCTGCAGGCTACAACACAGTATACTTCCGGGCAGTAGATACAACATTATTCGGATGTGTAGCGCAAAACCTAAGTAACCTCTGGAATGAAGGAGTAGTAGGCACAACTTATTCTATTAATACAACACCTGGGCACTCTTACTGCTGGTGGTTAAATACAAAAGCTTCCGATGGAAAATGGAGCACCGAAGCAAACACAAAAAACTTTACTTGTGAATGCGATAACGGCACTTCTAATCCTCCAACATGCACGAAATGCCCGAGTGGTTATAGCCTCATAAACAATGTCTGCACTCTTGTATGTTCTAACGGCGCTACAGATTATCCAACATGCACCATATGTCCAATTGGCTATAATCTAATAAATAATATTTGCACTCCTGAATGTTCCAATGGGGCTTCTAATTATCCTACGTGCACTATATGTCCATCTGGATATACTTTAATAAATAATGCCTGCATTCCTCCTAGTTGCACTCCGAGCTACAGATGTAATGCCGACAACACAGGAGTAATAAATAGTTGCAACAACGGAACGACTCTATGCCCAACAGATCAAGTTTGCATCGAAGGTGCATGTTCTTCTTTGAAAATAAATAAATTTAATCCTAGTCCATCTCAAGTTCCAAAAAATTCTGGATGTAATCTTGTATATGATATCTCAGGCGCACTATCGTGTAATATAACAGGAACAAACATTGGTGGGCAGGGAATTAACTCCATATCATTACCTCTGATCTCAGGCACAATAAGTAGCAGCACAAAGTCAGGACCCATTCAAACAAAAACAACATACACTCTGTCGTGCGCTGATACTGCTCATGTCATACATTCAAAGCAAGCAAACTGTTTGATGATGGTTGATATCATCTTCAATGAGTTCTAATTAGTTAGACAAAAATCTAACATCAAAAAACACCTTCTAATTTCAGAAGGTGTTTTTTGAAATAAATAAATAACATATTTTATAACATTGTCAATAGTAATAATTTTTCTATCTTGATCAAACTGAAAACAAATATCTGTTTAATTGATTAATTGTAGATTAAAAATTAATTCAAACATCATAACTAATAAGCGTTGTAGGGAAGTTTTGTAAATTTTAATCTACTACGATGTAAGAGATTTAATTTAATTATTTGAATTATTAAATTTATTAAATAATTAAATTATTGGCCCAATCTATATAATAGGGTATTCAAAGCGGTTTTATACTATGTCGCACAATATATCTTTTACGACATAGATATTGAAGAATAAGGACTCTAATACTATTAACTCCTTCAGATAAAACAATTGCTTAAACCGAGATGATCAATGTATCAACTTTAAATGTATCGTTCGTCCTAGAGCGTTATAGGAGGTCAAAATTCACCTAATTCCCTCATTTAAAGACCTTATAGTATTTAATCAAAAAATAACAAAAGAAGAGTGTAACTTCATTAATACTTAAGCAAACAATCCTTATTTTTAATTAATTTAATCTATTTTTAATAGATCGAATTTTGATCTTAATAATATAAAACTTTTAATGATAATTAAGATGCGTTTGCTTTTTTTATTGAAAGTTTAATTTAATAAACAAAAATATTTTTTATAAATATCTTACCATTGACACATACAAAATAAGATTGCATTATTTAGTAGGGCACTATTACTACCCTCTTTAAAAATAGAGAACAAAAAAGGGAAGCGATCATTGAGATCGTCTTCCCTATTTAATTTAATGAACATCATTTAAGTCTTCTAACCAAATCGGACTTAAGTCAGTTAACTGCTTTCTTTGATGATTAATAAGAAAAAATGCCTGCTGAGGTCTTTCGAAATCAGCTTTGATACTTAAAGCGTAGGCATTGTATCCAATTAGAGAACCATTACACACAAAGTTACCACCATACTTTAGCTGATGAAAATGTCCGAAAACATCAAGATTAACAGCCCTAGATTTTTGCCATTGAGCAATAGCTTTATACGCTGGAATAAAAATACCACCAACACCGCCAGCATACCTAATATCATGACCGTGATGAAAACGAATCACAAATCCTTCAACATCAATGAATGAGTGATAGCCTCGAGAGATCATAAATTTCACTCTAGGATTATCTGAAAAATGATCAGCTATGTTGTGATACATTATATATTCCAAAGAATTACCGCTCTCGGTTGAATGTCTTTGTTTTTTTGTTATTCGGCCATGATTACCTGAATGGCACGGTATCACAAAATCCAAATCTGTATTATCTAACAAAAAATTAATTCCAGAAATAATTCTTTTTTGGACTTCAAGAGTTGCATCTATAGGTAAAAGTAAATTACCTTCCATTAATTCATCATGGATGGATCCAGAAATAAAGTCTCCTAATAAAGCCAATATCAAAGTTTTTATGTTGATACTTTTTTGTTTTGCTTCAATTAGTCTTAAGAGACTTTGAAAAAATAAAGTTGCTCTTTTTCCTGTAATCTCTAAATTAGAATTATTAAGATCATTTACAGTGCTAGGATCAACTCTTTCTTCTATATGCCAATCAGAGCCGACAGCAACCGCAGTGGCTGATGATTCCTCAGAATCGCTTCTCCTAGTAATTTTATAACAAGAAATTTCATCTTTTAAACGCCTTACAGCATCTCTTTCTTTTTCTGCTTTCTCTAAACGATCTTGAAGTAATTTTAAAGTTTTTTTGTTATATCCAACTTCTTTTGAAAGTCTAGATTTTTCAATTTCTAAATCAAGTTCATGTTCAGGATTTAAAGGTGTTAAAAGATCTTTCGCTTGGCCAATTGTAAGGCCGTGAAATTTTTTAACAAGTTCCTTTGGTAATGCTTTAGGATTCCTTTTAATAAATGTTCTAATTTTTCTTAATAGATCTTCAGATAATTGTTTCGGACTAGTCATAATTTCCTCCTTATTTTGTTTTCAACGAACTCTAAAGGTTGTTTAAATCACTTCCCTATTTCCTTTCATCAACAATTATACCTGACAAAATAAAATAAAACCAAATATGGCTTGTCCTCAAAATCATTTATTTTAACTTGTCAAAACTTGATTATTTCGTCGAGCGAGAAGCGCCGCGCAAACTTCTTAGTTTGCGCGGCGCTTGAGCGAAGACGAAATATAGGTTCAATTAACACCTCGCGGCTCTGCCGCGAGGAACCTTTATTTTCCAGAAAATGATCCGGAAAAATGACTAACAAAAGTTAGAAACTTATTGAAATAAACCAAAATAAGTTTGATAATATCTAATACCCATACCCAAATAATTTGCATTAATTTTAGAAAATTAACAAAAAAACTTTTTACTATAGGGTTGGCGAGAATTTTTTTTATTTCATCATTAAAATATATAAATATAACTATTCCGATAATGACAGCAATTATTGTTGAAATAAAACCTCTATTTTTTCCTGATTTATTCATAAATATTTTTTATTATTTATTTACATTTTAAAATGATACACAAATTAGCACAAGTATTTTTTCTTAATAAGTTGGCAAATATACCATTGGATCAAGATAAGCTTTTATATCCGCCATCGGAATAACTGCTCCCTTGCAATGAATGCTGGTATCGTAAGTCGTAACTCTAACTCCTTGAGTTGCAAAGACTCCAAAATGCAAATGTGGGCCTGTCGCATAACCAGTATTTCCACTGTATCCTATTCTTTCTCCAGTTTTTACATTTTGACCTTGAGCAACACTTATAACAGAGAAATGCGAATAGATCGTAGATAAACCATTATCGTGCTTTATCAGAACCCATTTTCCATATGAATAACATCCTGGAACGGCGTCAGTATTGCCTACTGCGGTCACAACTCCATTTAAAGCAGCTTTTACTTCTGTTCCGATAGAAGCTCTAAAATCAATACCGTTATGAGAGCCTGAAACATAAAGTCTTTTTGAATCAGCAGTTTGTCCAAAAAGTTGAGTAATGAAAACATTATCTAATGGCCACGAAAGTATTGAGTGGCCAGAGCTAGGAAAACTTTTTGGATCAATCGCAATTTTGAGTTGAGATTCGTAATCAAATAATTCTTTTTCAAATAGATCTTTCTGCTTTTTCTTTTCGGCTAAAATCTTTTGAAATTCTGCTTCTTTGTTTTTTGTTTCTGCAAGAACTTTGTCTTTTTCGTTTTTGTTATAAACAACGACTAATTTTTGATCAGATAAATTTTTCTTTTGATTTAACAAACTATCTTTTAATACTAAACTTTTGTCCTTACTTTCTTTTAAGGATTCCGTAAGATTCTTTAGTTCGTCTGCATTATTTTTTATAGCGCTTTGCAATTGCGCCATATTTTCAAGATCAGACCACACATCAGATAATACTTTCTGAGAAAGTAGATTTTCTATAAAAGATTGCGACTCCTGCTCCGATATTAATCTAAAGTTTGCAGCAAGGGCAATATAGCTTTTTTCAATATTGCTTTCTTTGCTCTTTATTTCGATTTCCAACTCTTTTATTTCCAAATTTATTCCAGAGATCTTGTTTTCTGTGACTTTTATACTTGTTTCCAGTTTTTTTCTTGTTTGTTCAAGTGTGGTTATTGTTGTTTTTAAAGTCGCTTTTTGCTTTCCAGTTTCATCTAGTTGTTTTTGATAGCCTTCAATTTCTTTTTCCAGCGCTGCAATCGTATTATTTCTGTCAGTAATTTTTTGTTTTAATTCATCTATAGTAGCAGCAAAAATATTTCCGGAAAATAGTGGCGACAATACCAAAATTATGCTTATTATTCCAAATATCAAAAAAATACTTCGCTTTAAAAGCTTCGATTTTGCCATGAATATATTATACCACTTATAGAATCGATATGGCTTCTTTTATTCTAGCTATCGATTCTTTTTTTCCTAAAATTGAAATTAAACTGAATGGATCAGGAGATTTATCCTTTCCTGAAAGCGAATATCTTATAGGCCACAACACTACCCCCCTTCCCTTCTCTGTAGCATAATCCCAAATATATTCCTTTATATTTTCTGCATCAAAATTACTGTCAGAAATACTCTCGATAATTTTTATAGCATCTTCTAAATATTCTTTAGTTTTTTGAGCATCGCTATCTTTCCATATTATTTTTTCTTTTATCAAAACAGGCTTGTTTATAAAATAATCAAGTTCGCCATTACTTATCATTTTTCTTAAATCGCCAAAAGTTTCGATACGTTCAAGAATTAAGGGTGATATTTTTTTTAACAATAATTCATCAGCATTAGCAAAGATCGGAAACTCATTTAAAATTTTTCTTACACTAGAAATAAAATCATTTTGAGGCATTCTTTTAATATGCTCTTTATTCACCCAAAGCAATTTTTCTTCATTTAGATTTGCTCCGCCAGTTTGAATTTTTTCTATTTTAAATAATTCTATAATTTCTTTTCTGGAAAAAATCTCTCTATCATCTCCAGCGCCTGGGTTCCAACCAATAAAAGCCAAAAAATTAAAAATAGCATCTGGCAAATAACCTTCGTTTCTGTATTCAAGAATATCTTTAGCTCCATCTCTTTTACTTAATTTCTTTTTTCCATCAGGCCCCATAATCGGTGGTAATGTAACAAATTCTGGTCTTGTTATTTCTAATGCATTATACAAAGCTATAAAGTTAGGAGTCGAAGAAATAAATTCATCGGCTCTGAAAATGTGTGTTACCCCCATCTCAAAATCATCAATAATATGAGCAAAATTGTATGTTGGGTATCCGTCACTTTTTATTAAAATAAAGTCATCAAGAGCCTCTGGACCAGCTTCTAAGTCCCCTCTTACTAAATCATGCCATTTTGTTTTTTCTACGTTTGTTATCTTGAAACGAAGCGGGGTGCTTCCGTCCCAAACTGGTGGATTTTCTGGCCTATGTTCTCTATATGAAAATGGGCGTTTTTCTTTTTCGGCAGTTTCTCTGAAAGCTTGAATTTCTTCTTTTGAATAAGGGTCAGCATAAGCCAAACCTTTGTCAGCAAGAGTTTGAGCATACTTTTTGTATATCTCGAGTCTCTCTGATTGGATGTAAGGTGCTTTTGGTCCGCCTATATTTGGTCCTTCGTCCCAATTTAGTCCAAGCCAATTTAATGACTCTATAATATGTTCGATTGATCCTGGAACCTCCCTTTCTTTGTCTGTATCTTCTATTCTGAGAATAAACTTTCCATTATTCTTTCTAGCAAATATCCATGCAAAAAGAGCGGTGCGAACGCCACCAATATGCATAAACCCTGTAGGACTCGGAGCAAAACGAGTCACAATTTGTTTTTGATTTTCTTTTGTCATTTATTTTCCTTCGTGAGTTAGTGCCATTCCTAATATTTCGGTGGCTATAATTTTTGCTGAATCAGCGCGAGCAAATTCCTTTGCGCTTTTCGCCATTTTATCTCTATCTACTGAACTCTCCATTAGTCTTTCGATCTCAGCAGTAAATATATTAACATTTAAATTACTTTCTTCAACAACAATGCATGCTCCACTTCTAGCGTAATTATATGCATTTTTTCTTTGATGATCTCCGTTTGATTCGGTTATTGGAATAATTATTGAAGGAAGTCCCCATAAAGCTATCTCGAATATTGTTGAGCCTCCACGTGATATCACAAGAGTAGCAACACCCGCGGCCATCTTCATCGCCAAGTCATTCAAATAGCCGAAAGTTTTATAACGTTCAGAATATTGATTGTTATCCAAAACAATTCTTGCACGTCCGTTTACTTCTTCAAGATTATTTTTACCAGTTTGATGAATGATTTGATAATTTGGCAGAAGTCTAGGTAATGCATCTACTATAATATCATTTATAATTTTTGCCCCTTGTGATCCTCCAAGCACTAGAATAACCGGCACGTCTTGTTCTAATTTTAGAAATTCATATGCGCCATTTTTTGATGGCCTAATAATTTCAGCTCTAACAGGATTCCCGGTATAAGCAACTTTTTCCTTTGGAAAATAAGAAATAGCGCTCGGATAAGAAACTGCTATCTTATTGGCAAATTTACCAGCCCATATATTTACACGCCCTGGAATACTATCTGACTCATGAATTATTATGGGAATTCGAAAAAATCTGGCAGCAAGAAGAACTGGAAAACTAGCGTATCCGCCCTTACTAAACACAATATCTGGATATATTTGAAAAACTTTTACAAAAGCTTGAATAATACCCCAGATTGTTTTTATAGAATCAGTTAGATTTAAAAGGGAAAAATAAAGTCTAATTTTTCCTGCGGAAACTCTTTTATAAATTATGTTGTTATCAAACAAGATTGAAGGATTATATGACGTCGGACCCATATAATACATATCGGCATCTAAGAGTTTATGCTCCTTCATTATTTTTCTTATCTCTTGTGCAACGGCTACTATTGGATAAAAATGACCACCTGATCCGCCTCCTGTAAAAAGTATTTTCATATTATTTGATAATTTATGTTTAAAATTAATTTCTTATTTGATGTCTTGATACATTCAAAACTATACCGACTGAAAAAAGAACGAATAAAAGTGCTGTGCCTCCGTGACTTACAAAGAAAAGCGGAATGCCAGACAAAGGCAAAACCCCCAACATTGAACCGATATTTATAAAAGATTCAGATATTATCAGTATAACAATTCCAACGGTAACAAGTCTACCAAATTCATCAGAACTGTCGTTAGCAATCTTTAAACCACGCAAAGCAAAAAATATATAAAGAGAAATTAGTAACACGCTACCGACAAATCCAAATTCTTCAGCTGCAACAGCAAAAATTGAATCTCCGATAGGTTCTGGAAGATAATTGAATTTTTGAACACTTTGTCCGAACCCTCTGCCAAAAGTTCCGCCCGAACCTATAGCAATAAGCGACTGCTGAATTTGATATCCGGAATGAAGAGGGTCGCTCGAAGGATTAATATATGTAGTCAAACGATCCATAAGATATGGTCTCATGCTTGCCAGTATGAAAAGGCCAATAGCAGATATCAAAAATAATATGAATATATCTCTCCATTTAGCACCGCTAATAAGATACATAGCAAGACCGCTCGCAAAAATTATAAAAAATGTGGCTGTGTCAGGCTGATTTAAAAGTATCAGTCCAACAATCCCTAAAATAACCACAAATGGAAGTAATCCAAACCTAAATAAATTTAAATTATTTTTAACACCAGACAGCCAACTTGCAAAATAAATAATGAATCCAATTTTTAAAATCTCGGATGGTTGTAATGTAAAATTACCAATAATTATCCATCTTCTAGCTCCTCCCGAAAGAAGACCTATGTGGGGCACAAAGACTAAAAGATTTATTAAAATTGCAAAGAAGAAAATCCAGAATGCATTCTTTTTCCAAAATTTATAATCTATCCGCGAGTTGATAGTCATAGCAACAAGACCTAAAAAAACTCCGAAAAATATCTGCTTGAAAGCTACCATAAAAAAATCTGGACCTGATTCACCGCGTGCCCATAAACCCATTGAAGCAGAAATAAATATAAGCAGACCTACAACAACAAGAACTATTGTTGAAATCAAAAATGGCTTATCAACTGGTTTTATAGTGGACATGCTATCTAAACAAAAATATTAAATAAATAAATTTAGAATAAAATTTATTTGCCTAAAAATGCAATTATAATTCCTATAGTGGCAAATATTATAGATATGATCCAATAACGCATTGTCACTTTGTATGCTGGCCAACCGATTGCTTCAAAATGATGATGAATAGGCGCCACCAAAAAAACTTTTTTACCGTTACGAAATTTCTTTGAAACAACCTGAATTATGTCTGATAGTGTGGTAACTATAAGAGGAAAAGCAATTATCGGTAAAACGCTTAATCCGTGTCCGTCACCTAGTGAATCAGTCATAAATGCAACAACTGTAAGCGTAAGTAAAAGTGCCATACTTCCTGTTTCTGACATATAAAAACGCGCTGGCGGAATATTAAACCAAAGAAAAGCAAGAATGCTTCCAACTATCACAGCGCAAAATGCCGCCAAATCAATTTGATTTTGAAAGAACGCAATAATTGTATATGCACCAAAAATTATACCGAGCACTCCGCCGGCAAGACCATCTAATCCATCTATCACACCGCCGGAATAAATACCGAGCATAACAAAAATAAAAAATGGAATAAATAACCAACCTAAATAAATAGTTCCAATAAAAGGAACATAGATCATTGAAATCTCAAGTTTAAAATAAAACCACATCGAAGCAAGAAGTCCGACGATAGAAACAAGAATTATTCTTTTTTTAAGAGACAATCCGCCAGAGATGTGGTCGCGACTTCCCCTTATATCTAAAAAGTCATCTACTAAACCTATAACAGCACCAACAAGAAGAGCAAAAAAAGGTAACCATGTTTGACTTCGACTTAGAAAATCTAGCTTATGAATAAAATCGGTCTTTAATAAATTATCTAGTATCCAAAGTCCTAAAATTACAAACGATGCTGATAGCCAGATAATAACCCCACCCATTTTCGGAGTGCCAACTTCTTTATCTTTATGGAGACTATTGAAAATCGGCGTATCTTTGCCGTCCATAGCAACCTTGCCTGCTTTTTTCTTCCACATCTCATTCTTATAAAGGTAATGGGTCCAAAAAGGTGTTAAGAAAATGCCTAAGAAAAAGGCAATAGCGGCAGGTAAAAACACTTTAACAACATCGATAATCATTGCTAATATTATACTTTATTTTGCTAAATGAGCCAAGAAAAATTGGCGTTGCACAGTATTTGTGCAACGCCAATTTAAGCTCTAAATTATATTTAGAGAATTTTTATCAATAACTGCTGATGGGCTACTATATCCAAAATATTCAAAACTAAGAGGCTTTAATTGTATACCGAAGGTTTGAATACCCCAGCAGATGCAGGGAACATAACGATCCCCTTCTGGATCCAAAAGTAAAACACCATCAAAACAAATTTGCCTAGGTAGGCCATTTACTTTATTTTTCCAAGACTCGGGAATAACAGACAATTTTCCCCAAAGGATTTGAAAAATATCTCCGCCAAGACATATAAGATTCTCACTTTTCTTTAAACGTCTCAACCTCTCTTCTCCACTAATATATTTTTCATGTCCCTTAAGACAAGTCACAAAACGAACGCTCTTGAGAACTTTCTCAATATCAGCAAATTCAGAAATGCGATTTTCGCTTTCCTTTTCAATAATACTCCAACCGTTACCAATAAATCTTGCAAAAGGACCTTTTACGTCAATTTGTTCAGATTTTTTTTCGGTCGGTTTTCCAATTTTTGGTAATCTCCTGAATAATTCAGCAATCATAATTTTCCTCCTGTTTTGTATTTTGTATTGTTTTTATTCCTGCAACGCTTTGCTACAGGATATAAAAGTTAATATTTTAACTCCTATATTCTGCAGTAAAGCGACATCAAAGAACTTTATATAAAAACACCTTATCATTTAAAACTTTAAATGTCAATGGTGAAATAGCCAAAATAAGCATGGAGGAAGCCATATTTTTATTTTTCAATTTTAATATTTTTTATTGCTTCAAATAAGAAAGGGTGCTTGAGGCAAGTGTGAGCACATCTTTAAATCTTCCTTCTGCCGTAGAACCTAACACAACAATAGCTATCGGTTTATTCAAACCACTATCAAAGATAACGGCAAGATTTCCTCCGGCAGTATCTTCGAGCCCTGTTTTTGAAGCGAGCAATCCTGGAATAAGCGAGGCAATCTTATCTGTATTTTTTGCATCAAATCTAGCGCCAGAAATTGAATTTAGAGATATAGAAGATTTATTCGTAATTTCAAATATTTCAGGATATTGCTTAAAAGCATAGACAAACATTTTTACAACTCCAAGCGCAGAACCCATTCCGCCATTAGTAGTTTTGTCTATATCTAATCCAGTTTCATTGTAAAAATAAACATCACTATCCCCTATTGCTCTAGCTTGCTTATTCATTTGATCTACAAACCATTTATTTCCATTCTCATAACTACCCCCTAAAGCTTTTGCTCCTATTACAGAAGCAACGGAACGCGCCCCATCATTTGAAGAAACTATAAGTGTGTAGGATAAAAGAGTGCCCAATTTCCATTTGTCATTTGCCTTCAGTCCATTATTATCAATAATAAATGAACTCATTATTGGAACTTCAAGATCTTTTGGTGCAAGTTTCAAAGCAGTAACAGCCGTCATAATTTTTGTAAGAGAAGCAAGAGGCATACGCTCATTTTCATTTTTCCCATATAAAATCTTGTTGCTGTTTATATCATAAACAATAACTGATTTAGCTTCGATATTTAAATTATTAAATGCATTATTATTTTTTTCAACTTTTACATTGGCCATTATTGGAATTCCACCGTCTTTAGAATTTAGCGCAGAAGCAACAAAGAAAAGCAAAAAAACCATATATCCGATGCTACACATCGTTAATATATTTGTCATCAAACTTTTTTTATTATTTTGCTCCATTTATATAAATTATAACTTATTTAATTTAATTTTCACTTAAAGTTTGTTCACTTTTATTTTCTTGGGTTTCATCGTCTTCTTTGTTAATTGCATTAAAATTTTCTATTTCTTTTCTTACTTCACTAAATTCCGGAAGTTCCTCAAGCTTCTTTATTCCTAGATAAGACATTAGCTCAAATGTTGGCTTATATAAGATCACTCTCTGATCTTTAGCGTCTATCTCCTTTTCGATAAGTCCTCGAATAAGAAGATGTCTTAAAACAAACTGTGAATTAACCCCACGGATATAATCTATTTCTGAACGCCTTATTGGTCCTCTATAAAGAATAATGGAAAGCGTTTCAAGTCCTGCCTTTCCCAGATCTTTATTTAAATCTTCTTTGATAATTGATTCGATAAGTTCTGACGAAGATGGTGTGGTGCCGAGCATAACCGAATCGTCTTTTTGCATAAGGCACACTCCCCTGTCTTGAAGCTTTTCTTCAAGAACTTTTAGAGCATCGCTTATCTCTGGCTCGCTTACATTTAAAATTTGTGCGAGTTTTTTTATAGCGACGGGTTCGCCTTTGAAAAATAAAATTGATTCAATTTTTATATCTAAGTCCATTTTATAAATTTTTATTTTGTCATTCCCGCGAAGGCGGGAATCTAGTTTCTGCCTGCTTAATCTGGATTCCCGCCTTCGCGGGAATGACACAAATTTTTTAATTAATGATATTTAGGCACCCCAATCTCCTGTGTTTCCATTTCAATATCTCCATGCTTACTTTGTTGCATTACATTTATTATTCCATTCTTTACTAATTCTAACATAGCTAGAAAACTTACAATAACATTAACTTTTTCTTCTTTTCCAAATCCAGAGAAATTCTTAAAGCTCATTCTGAGACTTGTCTTTATTCTACCTGTAAGTTTTTCAATCGTTTCTTCCAAACTTATAACTTTCCTTACTAAAACCTTTGGTAATATTTCTTTCTTCGGCAAATTTTTTAGCACCTCTCTTATAGTGCTCAATAGTTTGCTAACATTAGTTTCCTTATCTGGTGAAAATACTGTCTGAATATTTTTTGTTTCAGATTTAGCAAAAATTAAATTGCTCCCATACATTTTCTTCACATTGGAACTTAACTCTTTCATCCTCTGATATATCTTTAGGCGATTTTGTAGATCTTCGATATTTTTTTCTTCGTCTTCTGTGAGCTTAAGCGCTGGAAGCAATGATCGAGATTTTATAAGAAGAAGAGTTGATGCTATCAAGATGAAATTAGCGCTTTGATCTACTGGAAAATTTTCATAACTTTTAACATGCGAAATATAATCATCTGTTACTTTAGCCAAAGAAATGTCATTTATAAAGAGCTTTCTCTTTTCTATTAAGGAGAGTAAAAGGTCTAAAGGGCCTTCAAAATGCTCGGTTTTGACTTTAAATTGTTCTTCCATCTTAACCTTAGAATATCATTTTTTGAGCAAATTTAAAATTGATTGACTAAACTGATTTATTATTATATTTTATATCAATAAAGTTCTTTGATTGACCTGCTGGCAAAACGCCAAGCGAATTACAGACTTCTAAACTACCGATATGACAAATACAGACATGATATATAATGTTATTCCTATAGTATTCCCGTTATTCATTAATAACGACTATGCGATAAAAAGAATGCTTAAACTTGGCAATTATGATCTAGTTGACAATGATGTTATTCCAAGCCATTTTGTGCCAAAACAGTGGACTGATTTGCTTTCTGATTCTGACTATGAAGTCACTCTCAAACTCATCTCTTTCAATACTGAAACGACACCTCAAAACAGTTTAGCTTGGATATCAGGGATTGGATTTAAATCGGCCAATATTCGAGAAACCTTAACCTTTGGTGCACAATATCCAAACGAGCAGAAAAATTCCTTGATTGTTTCTCCAGATGCAAACTTGAGAATTATGAGAAGTTTTTATTCGCTAGCGCTTGGAAATGAAAGAAGTTTCGGACTTCAAGACGAATCGAAACCGCAACGAGTTTTGGGCTTCATTCATAATTTTCACAAACTTCCAGCGGGGACAAAATTTCTAGTTGTTCCTAAGTAAGCATCTTATAAGATGAAATAATCTGAGCCAGTGAACTCAGATTTCAAAGCCGCGCACTAACTTAATTGATAGGGCGCGGTTTTTATTTTGTCTAAAAATTATTTTTGAATCTTTATTCCCAGTTCGCGGAGTTGTTTGTCTTCTATCTCTGCCGGCGCTTCCATCATCAAGTCTCTTCCCTCTCCAGTTTTTGGAAACGCGATAACTTCGCGGATCGAAGGCTCGTTTTTGAATATCATTATAAGGCGATCAACTCCCCAAGCAATTCCTCCGTGCGGTGGTGTGCCAGAGCCTAGTGCCTTTAGCATGTGACCAAAATTATTTTCAATTCTGTCATTTTCATAATCCATAATCTCAAAAACTTTTTTCAATGCTTCCGGTCTGTGATTTCTGATACTTCCTCCGCCGATCTCGTAACCGTTCAAAACTATGTCGTATTGAGCTGCGATAATTTTTTCTATATTTTCTTTATTCATCAAGTCATTCATAAACTCCGGCATCGGTGCGGAAAATGGATTGTGAGTAAATGTCCATTTACCTCCGTCTGTCTTTTCAAAAAATGGAAAATCAATAACCCAACAAAACGCCAAAAGGTTTTTATCATTTTTGTCTTCTCTTATATCTGGGTGGTCTGAACCATATTTCTCCATCGCTTCCTTATAAGTTATTTTAGGAAAAGGAATTTGCTGAATTTTTTTCTCCGGCATTAATTTTCCAACAATCTCAATTAAAAGTTTTTCATTTAATTCCATCACTTCTTCTTGAGTAGTAAAACTTAATTCCATATCAAGTTGTGTGAATTCTGGCTGACGATCTCCGCGAGTGTCTTCGTCTCTCATACAACGAGCGACTTGGAAATATCTTTCGAATCCCGACGCCATCAAAAGCTGTTTGTATTGCTGTGGGGATTGTGGAAGCGCATAAAACTTTCCCTTATCTATTCGGGATGGCACAACATAATCGCGAGCACCTTCCGGAGTAGATTTTGTAAGGATTGGAGTTTCTATTTCTATAAAATTTTCATTAGAAAGATAATCTCTAGTAAATTTAACGACTTTATCTCGCAATCGGATATTGTCTTGAAGTCTTGGTCGTCTTAAGTCTAGATAGCGATATTTTAAGCGATGTTCCTCGCCTATTTCGTTTCCGTCAGATGTTGGATCAATCGGCGGAGTTTCTGCTTCGTTCAAAACTTCAATAGATAAAACTTCAAGCTCAACGTCTCCGTTTGGCTCGTTTTTATTTATCATTCTTTCTGGACGCTTATTTACTTTACCAGTAACGCCAATAACCCACTCTGGTCGAACGGTATCACCAAGCTTATGAGCTTCTTCGTGGCTTGGCAAAACTACCATCTGAACTTTTCCGCTCATATCGCGAAGATCTATGAAGATAAGTTTCCCGTGATCGCGACGCACATCAACCCAACCAGCGACAGTAACTTCTTCTCCGGCATGTTCTTTTAGATTTTTTATATATACTCTGTTTTTCATATTTTAATTTAGTATTTTTAGTAAATATCTGTTCCAATTTTGTTTCTCACATCTTTCATTTTTTCTTCCGCACGAGCTTGCGCTTTCTCGCCACCTTCTTTCAAAATTTTCAAAACTTCAGGAATATTTTGTGCGATAGCTTTTCTTTTTTCTCTAAGCGGAGCGATGAATTTTGTTATATCAGCTATCAATATATCTTTTGCTTCTTTATAACTTAATCCGCCATCTTGATAACGCTTTCGCAGATCTTCTGTTTCTTTTTCATTTAAGAAAAGTTTGTGAATTTGGAACAATGTATACTCTTCAGGATTTTTTGGATCTTCTGGTCGTTTTGAATCTGTTGGAATTCGCATTACCGCATTCTTTATATCTTCGTCCGTCGCAAAAAGTTCAATTATATTGTTATAGCTTTTACTCATCTTCTGTCCATCAATTCCTGGAACTGTTTCTACATTTTCTAAAATAAGAGGTTTTGGAACTTTAAATGTTTCGCCAAAAATTCTATTGAACTTTTCTGCGGTATCTCTTGATATTTCAACATGCTGTTTTTGATCTTTACCCACTGGCACAATATCTGAATCATAAATTAAAATATCTGACGCCATCAATATCGGATAATCAAAAAGTCCTACGTTTACTTCTTTACTCTTTGCTTCAGCGTCTTTGAAAGCATGCGCACGCATTAGATATGGAACTGTAGTTATGCAATTAAAAGTCCATGCAAGCTCTGTAACTTGTGGAACATCAGATTGTTTAAACAGAACGACTTTCTTTGGATCAAGACCGATAGCCAAATAATCAATCGCGACATCAATGATGTTTTGTTTTAATTCTTCTTTATTCTGAACAGTTGTTAAAGCGTGAAGATCGGCAATAAAAATATATGCTTCATATTCGTTCTGAAGTTCAACAAACTGTTTCATTGCACCAAAATAGTTTCCTATATGTGGCCTACCTGTAGGCTTTATTCCTGATAAAAGTATTTTTTTCATAACTTCTATATAATAACAAAAATAATGCTTTTTAAAAGCATTTTATATACTAACTGATCTTAACTTATTATTTCCGCAAAAAGAGTATATTTAAAAATTATAACCATAATCTATACATAAAATTATTCATTACAATCTAGTTTTTTATTAGTTACAGATTTTATATCTTTTCCATCTACTACGAATTCGCAATTTCCAGTACCAGTAGTAGAAGTATCCGCGATACAGTAATAATAAAGTGAACCATAGCCTGGACTAGGACGTCGTAAGGTAATTCTTACAACAATACCGCCAGTCACGATCCAATTTTCCCAATCATAAGTCCAGCCACTGCATGGCGGAGTCGGCCAGCTTTTTAAATATTTCGAAACAAATCTTGGTGGTGAATTTGGACCAACATCGGTAGCATAATTATTGTTATCATTGTAATCAAGATTTGCTGCTACTCCTATAGAATTCATTGTTTCTAAAACTTGGGCAAATCTTGCTTTGCTACGGGAACTTTTTACGTTTACCTCTATGATACTTGAAAGCAACATAATAATAGAAATCACCACGAGTAATTCAATTAAGGTGAAACCTCTTTTTTTTATTTTTTTTAATGTTTCTCGGTTGTGCATATTTTAAAATTTTCACAACCCGTGACCAGTTTCCATATAAGATTTTTGCTCAGGAGTCATTGGTGATATTTTTTTTCCTACATTTCCACCAAATAATAAAAACAGTGAAATAATAAATACTAATATTGAAAACCCGATTAAGATATAATTTGCCTGCTTTTCATTAATATTTCCACCAGAATATTTTATAATCCATTGAATCATTTTTGGAGATTGTGCTTGAAAAGACTGAACAGAGCGTTGCAACTCATCATCAGCAAAAGTTACTTTCGATGATTTATTATTTTGATCCATTTTTTTAGACTACGTTAATAAAATAAAAATTTACCTACAAAATTACTGACAAGCCCCAGCTTCCGTAGTTAATGTTCCAGCATTACTTACATATAATCTATAAGCTGTTCCATTAGGCGAAAACATCTGAACACAGGAGCCGTTTGTAGTAGATTGTTTTGTTCCGATAAAAACAGTAGTTGTTGCAGTGGTTACAGATGGTGAAATGGAAACAATAGCTGATGGTGAACTGGAACCAATTCCTAAATTACCAGAAGAATTAATAACGGAATTCAAAACACCTGTGGTGCTAAAAACATCTAAAATGTTTGCCGTTTGAGAAGCAACAGGTCTAATAGCTAATGTTGTAGATGCGATGTCGGTTCCTGTTATTGAAAGTTTGGCATATGGAGTAGTGGTACTAATACCTAAATTTCCAGTAGCTACTGCTGCGCTTGAAGAAGTGAGTCCTCCGTAAATTCCTGTGCCGTAGATAAGATTTCCGATGTTTAATTGTTGATTGACTGTAGTAGAAGGAGCGTTAACATTTGCACCTATGATGATGCTGGATGAAGCGGTGGTTATATTGTATCCCGCCGAATACCCTAAGGCAGTATTATTAGAACCAAAAGTGTTGGAATAAAGAGCTGCCCTACCTTGAGCAGTATTTTTGTAACCTATGGTGTTGTTAACAAGTGAATCAACACCATCGGCTGTATTGTACCAGCCAGTAGTATTGATCATAAGAGCTTGATTACCATTAGCTGTATTCCACCAACCTGTAGTGTTACCATAAAGTGCAACCGCGCCATTAGCTGTATTACCAGAGCCTGTAGTATTAAGGTCAAGAGATGCCCAACCATTGGCAACATTGTAGTTGCCTGTAGTATTAGCGTACAAAGAGACTCTGCCAAAAGCTGTATTATTAGCACCTGTAGTATTATTATAAAAAGACTGAAAACCAACAGCAGTATTTTGATCTGCTGCGTTATTACTAGCTGTTGAACTGGAAAATCCAGCTTGATAACCAACAAAAGTATTTAGTGTAGCACCTGCTACTACATTCTTTCCTGCCTGATAACCAAGTTTAGTATTTTGATCTGTATTATTAAAATCAATTAAATCGTAAACGCCTAAGAGGCTGTTTGGCGTTGTTGTTCCAATACCTACACTTCCTCCACCTGTTGCAAACGTTGCTCCGCCTGCGAATGTAGATGTGCTTGTTATTGTATTTACTGACAAAGCGCTTGTTAATACGCTATTACCTGTTACAGATAAATTTCCACCTACTGTAGTATCACCCGTTGATATTATGTTTGTTCCTATTGATGTTGCTGATACAACTCCGGCTACAATAAAAAGAGATAAAGAAAGTATAGCAATTGTAAAAATATTTTCCTTAGTAATATATGACTTCATGATAATTGAAGTTAAATTTAAATAATTAACTGATGTCGTTTATTATAACAAATTTGTTTGATTAGGAACAAAGTAGCTGTGGAACAAAAAACTCACGAATGAATCGCGAATTTTTTTGTAATTTCCACAAAAACGGAGATCTAATTTCACTCTGCTTAATCTGGATTCCCGCTTTCGCGGGAATGACAGAAGTATTTTAAATCCCCTCTTTTTTCAGATCTTCAATCAATCGTCTTGCCTCCTTAGAAAGCTTAGATGGAATCTTGATACTTACGCGGATCAAAAGATCTCCTCTTTTAGTTTTGTCTATTGGCACGCCTTTATTTTTTTCTCGAAGAATTTCACCATGTGTTACTCCTTCAGGAATTTTTACTTTTATATCTCCATCAAGAGTATTTATTGTATATTCCGAACCTAGAAGAGCATCGGAAAGTTTTACACTTAGATCCATAACTAAATTTTTTCCTTCCTTTTTAAAAGTAGGATGTTTTCTAACATGAATTTTTATATAAAGGTCGCCTGTCCCCCCACCTGCGATAGCTTCTCCTTTTCCGTTCATACGAAGCATCTCTCCGTCTTCAATTCCTGCTGGAATTTGAATTTTTATTTCTTCTTGCTTTTTAAGAACTCCCAAACCTGCACATTTTGTGCATTTTACTTTTGGAATTTTGCCTTTGCCGTTGCATTCTGGACAAACTCTTACAGTTGAAAAAGTTCCCATGAAAGATCTCTTGGTTTCTTTTATCTGACCTTTGCCGTTGCATTTTTCACAGGTCTTCATTTCTGTTCCAGGTTCTGCTCCGTTTCCCGAACAACGTTCACAAGTTGAAGTTTTATTTAAAGAAAATATTTTTTCTACGCCAAATATTGATTCTGAAAAATTCAATTCAATATCAACTGAAATATCACGTCCTCTTTTTGCACGCTGACCTCCACCTCCAAAAAAGTCTCCGAATATATCTCCGAGATCAAATTCAAATTGGCCACCGTTTGCATTTCCAAAGTTTGAAAAATCAAAACCTCCAAAGTCTTGTCCGCCAAAACCTTGTCCTTGAGGACCGCTTGCACCTTCAAAAGCACTACCATAAGTATCATACTGCGAACGTTTTTTATCATCAGACAAAACACTATAAGCCTGACTTATTTCTTTGAACTTGGCTTCGTTGCCAGTTTTCTTATCAGGGTGATATTTATGCGCGAGCTTTCTGAAAGCCTTTTTGATCTCATCACTTGAGGCTCCTTTTGCAACACCTAAAATTTCATAATAATCTTTATTTGCCATAATTGTTTACATTTTATCACAAAAATCTAAATTGACAATGACTTTATAACGTTGTGATATTTAGAGACGCAAAAAGCGCTGCGGGTTTTCGTGCAGCGCTTTTTAAACTTTAATTATTTCGTTTCTCCGCCAGCTGGATTTGGATTTGCTCCCGCTTCGCCTGTGCTTTCTGGATTAGCGCCGCCTTCTTGCCCTGTCGCGCCTGCATCAGCTGGTGGTGGAGTATTTTGTCCTTCTGGATGCTGTGACATATATTCGCCTATTTTTGAAATTTCGTGGGATAGATCATCAGTTGCGGTTTTTATTGAAGCTTCATCAGTTCCATCTTTAACTTTTTTCACTGCCTCAATTTTTGCATTGACACCATTTTTAATTTCATCAGTAATTTTTGCACCATTATCTCTAAGTGCTTTCTCTGCTATATAAATAGTTTGCTCAGCAGTATTTTTTGTATCAACCAACTCTTTCTTTTTCTTATCTTCGTCTTCGTGAAGTTCTGCTTCCTTCTTCATCTTTTCTATATCGTCTTTACTAAGTGAAGAACTTGCCTCTATTCTTATAGATTGTGTTTTTCCTGTTGCTTTGTCTTTTGCAGTAACACTCAAAATACCGTTCGCATCAACATCAAAAGCAACCTCTATTTGAGGCATTCCTCGTGGCGCTGGTGGAATTCCGTCTAGAATAAATCTACCGAGACTCTTGTTATCAGAAACCATTGGTCGCTCACCTTGAACAATGTGAATATCGACTGAAGTTTGATTGTCTGATGCAGTTGAAAATACCTGTGACTTTGAGGTCGGAATAGTTGTGTTTCTTTCAATTATCTTTGTTGCAACAGATCCCATTGTTTCAATTCCTAAAGAAAGAGGAATAACATCTAGAAGTAAAATATCTCTAACTTCTCCTGTAATAACACCTGCTTGAATTGCAGCACCCATAGCAACTACTTCGTCAGGGTTGATAGAAAGGTTTGGTTCTTTTCCAAAAAATTCTTTTACTACCTGTTGCAATTTTGGCATTCTGGTTTGTCCTCCAACAAGAATTACTTCGTTAATTTCATTTGCTTTAAATGGCGATGCTTCGATAACTCGCTTTGTAATTGAAAGTGCGCGGTCAACAAACTCTTGTGTGAGCTCTTCGAGTTTTGCACGATTTAATTTTACAAGAAGGTGCTTTGGACCGTTAGCATCGGAAGTTAAAAATGGAATATTTATTTCTGTTTCCATTGCGGTTGAAAGTTCTATCTTTGCTTTTTCTGCTGACTCATCTAATCGCTGAAGAGCAAGAGGATCATTTCTAACATCAATGCCGTTTTCTTTTTTGAATTCGTCAGCAAGCCAATTCATTATCTTTTGATCGATATCCTTTCCTCCCAAGTGACTGTCGCCATCTGTTGCCTTAACTTCTACAACATCATCACCGACTTCCAAAATTGAAATATCGAAAGTTCCGCCTCCGAAGTCGAACACAGCAATTTTTTCTTCTTTCTTTTTGTTAAAGCCGTATGCGAGCGCTGCTGCAGTTGGTTCGTTTATGATTCTCTTTACATCAAGTCCGGCAATTGCTCCAGCGTCTTTAGTAGCCTTTCTTTGCGCATCATTAAAGTATGCAGGAACTGTAATGACAGCTTCTGTTATCTTCTCGCCAAGCCTAGCTTCTGCATCATTCTTTAATTTTTGAAGAACCATCGCAGAGATCTCTTCTGGTCGATACATCTTGTCGTTCATTTTTACTTGAACTCCCCCATCAGTAGATTTTGTAACTTCAAATGGCACAGATTTTACATCACGCTGAACAGCAGGATCATCAAAAGAGTGACCCATAAATCGCTTGATACCAAAGATCGTATTTTTCGGATTTGTGATAGCTTGTCGTTTTGCGAGCAAACCGACAATTCTCTCATTGGTCTTTGAGATAGCAACAATAGAAGGAGTTGTTCGAGCCCCCTCAGCATTCTCCATAATTTTAGGCGTGCCACCTTCCATTACAGCGACTGCAGAAAATGTTGTTCCAAGATCTATACCAATTACTTTTGCCATATATTTTATTTGTTAATTACTTTTTAATTTTAATTTAATTTGTTCTTAAATTTTATAAAATTTCCTCAATTTTTCAAGTCTCTTCAGATTCTGGATTATTTTTTAAATTCTGCGACTTTCACTCTCGCCGCCCTGATAACTCTATCGTGAATCTTATATCCTTTCTGTAAAACATCCGTTATTGTGCCATCAAGATTTGGGTCATCCACAGCAACAAGCTCCGAAGCTGAGTGAACATAATGATCGAACTTTTCGCCTTTTTGAGGACTGATCTGTTTTACATTATTATTTTCCAAAACAGTTTGAAGCTGATTATAAATATACTCAACTCCAACTCTCCATTCTTTAGAAACTTTTTCCCATGCTTCTTTGTTGGAAAATGCCATTTCAAAACTATCCAAAACCGGTATGATCTGATTTAAAAGATCTTCATTAGAATATTTAACAAGCTCGGCTCTCAACTCTTCGTCTTTCTTGCGGGCATTCACGAAATCTGCGCGAGACCTCTGCCATCCGTCCAAATATTCTTGCTTCAATTTTTCTGCTTCTTTTAGTTTATCGCGAAGCTTTTTTATTTTTTCTTGAACACTCTCTCCTTCATCGTCTACAACCATATCTATATCAGAATCATTTTTTCCGTTGTCTTTTTCGAACTCTAAATTCTCTCGCTCATTATCTGATAAATTTTTATTTTTTTGCTCATCATCCATAGGCATAATTATTGCATTTATACGTTATTTATAAATAGTTAATTAATGTTGTGTAGCAAATATAACAATTTTAAATCACTGTGTCAACGCTAAAAAAGGTAAAAAACGGCATATTTTTTGATAAAAAATTTAAAAAAAATGTTAACCACAGATTAAACACAGCTTCCACACCTTTTTGCTTGTTGGTTCTCTATAAACTTATTAAAATTGTTTCTATGGCAACAGCAATTACAAAAAACAGTTTAAAAATTCCACCTCAAAGCACTGATGCGGAAATGGCTTTCTTGGGCTCGATCATGATCCGACCGGAAGCTATTCATGAGATCCTAGATATTGTTAATACTAACTCTTTCTACTCCGAAAAAAACCGCTTGATCTATCAGACTATGATAGAGCTCCTTGGAAAAAATGAACCTATCGACCTTTTGTCAGTTTCATCGAGACTTCGAGAAACAGCAGACATTGATCGTATTGGCGGAGCAAGCTATGTTGCTGATCTTGTTAACGCAGTGCCGTCTTCAACAAACATTGGCAATTATGCAAAGATCATACAAAAGAAATTCATGATGCGAAAGCTCATAGAGGCTTCAGAATATATTTCAAGTCTCGGCTATAACGAAGCCGAAGATATCGATGAACTTTTAGATCAAGCACAAAAAAGAATTTTCGATCTTACAAATAATTCTAGCGTGCATAGATTTATTGAATTGAAAGACACACTCGGCGAAGCGTGGGAAAGATTAGATAGACTACACAAATCAAAAGATGGATTAAGAGGAGTGCCTAGCGGATTCAAAGATTTAGACGATAAACTTTCAGGCTTCCAAAATTCAGATCTTATTATTCTCGCAGCTAGACCTTCAATGGGAAAAACATCTCTTGCACTTGATATCGCAAGACAAGCTGCAACGATGCACGGAGTAGCAGTTGGAATATTTTCTCTTGAAATGAGCTCACAGCAACTTATCGATAGAATGCTTGCAGCAGAATCCAGAGTTGATGCGTGGAAACTTCGAACTGGACGCCTTTCTCTTGATAGCGATTTCGATAAGATACGCGACTCGCTTGCAAGACTTTCGACAGCTCCTATTTATATAGACGACATGCCGGGAAATAATATTCTGAAAATGCGCTCGATCGCCCGCCGACTTAAGAACGAAAAGAAACTCGGACTTATAATCGTCGACTACTTGCAACTTATGGTCCCGACACAATCCAGAAATTCAGACAATATGGTTCAGCAAGTAACAGAAATTTCTCGATCACTTAAGAACCTCGCGAGAGAGCTAGATGTGCCTGTAATAGCGCTATCACAGCTAAGCCGAGCCGTTGAACAACGTGGCGGACGCCCTCGCCTATCCGACCTTCGAGATTCTGGATCTATCGAACAGGACGCTGATGTTGTTATGTTCATTCATCGCGAAGACAAATATAATGAAAATTCCGACAAACCAAACATCGCGGAAATTATGATAGAAAAGCACAGAAATGGCGCAACTGGAAAAGTTGATCTATACTTTGACGACAAGAGGGCAACTTTCTTGAGCATCGATAAAAGCGGATTTCAGGAGTTTTAACAATCATGACATCAATTGAAAGATTAACAGAATTATTTAAAGACTTTCCAGGAATAGGACCAAGACAAGCGAAAAGGTTTGTCTATTTTTTACTTACGAGACCAGAAAGTTACAGACGCGAATTAATATCACATATAGAAAATATAAAAAATAATATCCAGGCCTGCGCATCATGTTTTAGATTTTTTGAAGCAACTTCGGTTAGTCAAAAAGTCTGTTCTGTTTGTTCCAATCCGAATCGAGACAATTCAAGCCTTCTTATAGTCAGTCGAGATATAGATTTTGAAAATATAGAAAGAAGCCGATCGTTCAACGGCACATATTTTATTTTAGGCGGATCAATACCAATACTCGAAAAAAATCCTGAACTAAAAATACGTGCAAAAGAACTCGCTTCGGTCGTTAAGAAAAAAGCATCTGAGTCGGGACTCAAAGAAATAATCATCGCACTTAACGCGAACCCTGAAGGAGAAAACACTGCGCAGTTTGTAACAAAATTTCTTGAGCCACTTACAAATGAATTTGGATTAAAAGTCTCAACGCTCGGCCGAGGACTCTCCACCGGCACCGAAATAGAATATTCAGATTCAGAAACCATAAAGAACGCAATAAAAAATAGATTTTAAAAAAAGTTTGAAATAATATAATTTATTTGTTATCCTTGCACAAGAAGAAAGGAGTTAGATTATGTGGATGACAGACTATATTAGCGAAATCAGACGACAAATGATTAAAAAGTATGGATTTGAGGAAGATCCATTAAAACCCGGAATACCTATCAATGTTCCAAATGGAACGTATCCGATGAAAATCGATGGAAAAATGGATTTTGTAAAAATTACAGATGATAAAATATCATGTTGTAATTTAAAAAAAAAGAAAAAAAGTAAAAAAAGAAAATAGCTCTTTGTCGAAGAAACGAAACCTCACCATAAACTTTAATGATGAGGTTTTCTGTTATAAAAAATCCCCTTTCGGGGATTTTTTAATTTAGTTTATTGAGTTAACTTTGAATTTCATGAATGGCTGTCTGTGTCCGTTCTTTTTTAGGTATCGGCTTTTTGCCTTGTATTTTAGAACAACTAAAGTTGGATTTTTTCCAATTTCTATAAGTTCTCCTTCTACTTTAGCGCCTTCTATGAAAGGCATTCCTACAGTAATTTTTTCATCGTTTCCTTTTAGTAAAACTTTATCAAAAATAACCTTGTCTCCAAGTTTTAATTCTCCTTTTATTTTTTCAGTTTTTACAACATCGCCAACAGAAACTTTATACTGTTTTCCACCAGTAGCAATCACAGCGAGGTCGTTATTTGAAGCGTTTTTTAGTTTTTTTGTTGCCATATCTTTCGTATAAATGTGTATGGATATATTATCAAAACCCCCTAAAAATGCAACCTTTTGCAACAAAAAGCTCTTAACAAGGTATTAATCCTGTTAAGAGCTTTGGCTAAAGAACTATCGTTGTCACTAGCCCCAATAAAATGGGGATATTTCATATTGACTCGGAAAGTATCTCTTACAACAAGCAATTCTCTCTTGGTGACAATTAAATTCGGCATAATAATCACCCACGACCTCATTTAATCTACTATTAGGACTGACTATAATTTCAATCCCGTTTAATGTTGCTTTTACAAAATCCTCGAGATAAAATACCGAACTTTTTGACAGATCGATCATTTTTTTTGCAACTTCAATAATAGTTTCGTTTTCTTCCGGTTCGTATGTTGTCATTCTATTTCTCCTTTGAGTTTTTTATCTTCTAGAAATGTAACAAATAAACCACTTTTGTAAAGTGGTTTATTTTATATTTTTTATTCTTCTCTTTCTGGCTTTTCTATAACCAAGGCTTCTATTCCGCCAGATTCTCCTGTTATCCTCAAAACATCCTTATCCATCTTCTGGAGCTCCTTGTGGGCCTTATTGAAGTGATTTACCGTAGTTCCGAGAGCATTGCCTAAAGAAACCATATATTGATCATGAGCTGAAATATGCTTCCCCAGATCCTCAACTCTCGCGCGAATTTCCTTGGCTGATTCTTCAATCTGCAGTGCCTTTAGACCTTGAAGCACAGTCTGCAAATATGCGAGAAAAGAAGTTGGAGAAACTATTATAACTTTGTATTTTCCTGCCGCGCGCTGTATCAAATTTTCTGTATCCTCACCTTTCATCGCTCCAATTTTATTTACCAACAGATCATAATAAATCGCCTCGTGCGGAATGAACATAAAAGCAAAATCCATCGTGCCTTCGTTCGGACGAATATATTTCGAAGTCTCTTGGATGCGCATTTTCAAATCGTTTACAAAAACTTTCTCGAGTCGCGCTTTTTCCACTTCGTTTCGCTCCTCTATAATACGGTTATAATTTTCGAGAGAAAATTTAGAATCAACTGGGATTATTTTGTCACGCACAAAAACAGCGGCGTCTACGATTTCGCCGTCAGCAAACGCATACTGCATTTGAAAGCTTCCTGGAGGTAAAACATTTTTTAGAAGCGTCTCCAAATAATATTCGCCTAAAATTCCTCGTTGCTTTGGGTTCTTCAAAATATCTTGAAGCGACTGCAATTGATCCGTAAAAGAAACTACTTGCTTGTTTGTCTCATCAAGTCTTGTTAAGCGCTCGGTAATATCACGAATCACACCTAATGACTGATCCGCCTGATGCCGCATTGATTCCTGCATAACCTTCGTCGACTCGCCCATCTTTGAATCTACAACTCGCGAGAGCTCGTTCATCTGCTGAAGCAAAAGTGTCATTCCTCTATCATCTTCTGGCTCCATATCTTCGTCTTCTTTATTTTTTACCCTATTCAAAACCATCCAAAAGAAAATCCCGTTGGCAAAAACGACTAAAACCAAAATTAAAACTAATACAAAATTATTCATAGGAAAATTATAACTCATTAGCACTCACACTCAAAATTTTACAAATTCATTGATCTATATTAACTTATAAAAAGAATGAAAACTAAAGAAGTTATAGGATTAGTTCTTATCATACAATTCATGTTATTTTTAATAACATTGTTTTTTAATGGTTTTTATATGATGTATTTCAATATCAACCATATTCCTCTAAACTCTTTGCAACAAAGTATAAAGATCTTAATTGATAGTTATTTTGATCTATCAATGATCTTTGGACTTATTGGATATTTCTGCTTTAAGAGTTACAGAAGAACTGTTAAATGCAGGTGGTATAGGATGCATAAATAAACAAGATTAAAAGAGACCCTATATTTTAAGGGTCTCTTTTTTATTTGTAATAAAAATGTTAAAATTTTAATCTAAGTTATTCACTTTAATTTTTAAACAATATGTCATTACATCAACAGATCAAAGATCAAATGAAAGAAGCCATGCTTAACAAAGATGCCGTTCGCCTTTCGGTTATTCGTGCCTTAGTTTCAGGATTTATGAACGAGCTCGTAGCAAAAGGCAAAAAACCCCAAGAAGAATTAAGCGATGAAGACGCATTGATGATCATTAAAAGACAGACAAAACAGCATAAAGACTCGATAGATCAATTTAAAAAGGGCGGACGCGAAGATTTAGTCGAATCAGAAGAAGCAGAGCTTAAAGTTCTTGAATCATATCTTCCAGAAATGCTTGGCGAAGAAGAAATTAAAAAAGTTGTAGAAGCCAAAAAAACCGAGCTTGGCGTTACAGACAAATCAAAACTCGGAATTTTTATGGGAGCAGTCATGAAAGAGTTCAAAGGCAAAGCCGACGGAGCTTTGGTCAAAAAAATAGTTGAGGAATCTTTTTAAATTTCTAATTGTCATTAGTGAAATAATTTGATAGAATTCTTTTGGGAATCAGGTCCTTGTAAAAGGATCCTGAGGCTCACACTCCGCGCAGCAAAACTGCGCGGGGTACTTTTTTATTTTAATAAAAATCTCAAAGGCTTCTTTGCCCATTCACCCGCGTAGTCCACACCTACGCGCGGTGTTTTTTTAATTTTATTTTTGAGGACTAAAACTCCCCTATCTTCAAACCAAAGTCCTGCGCTTTTTTCCACACGCTTTTTATTTAAAGTTTTATCTATCTTTAAAAATTTTGTTATTTTACCAGGCCCATTGTATTTGCCTGCGCCTCTTATCAAAATTGCCGCAGGATAATCTTTTTTACCTACGACAATATTCAGCATCCAATACATCCCATAGCAAAGATAAACATAAAAATATCCGGCCTCGCCGAACATTATTTCGTTCCTTTCTGTTCTTCCTTTTGAAGCATGCGAAGCTTTATCATCAAAGCCGTCATAAGCTTCGACCTCGTTTATTTCTAAAGCTATTTCTTCATCGTCAATCTTTCGCACCAGATATTTACCCAAAAGTTCCTCGGCGACAATCGTCGCTTTTCTATTAAAAAAATCCTGATTCAAAACTTTTCTCATCTCTAACTTTTAACATTTTCTCTTCCCCATCGCAAAGTCTTGCTCATCCACAAAAGTTCCGATATAAAATTATTGTATCTTTTTTCAACAGAAGCCGGATCTTTCAAATTTCCACTTTCGTCAAAAAGTTCTCCTACTCTGGAAAAATTCAAATCTGCTTCTATTGTCGTAAGTTTTAATTCTCTCAACACAGGAATTAAATTTTCAATAACTCGCGTGCCAGACGAAAATCCTCCGCAAGCTACCATTCCAACTGCCTTGTGCTTGTATTCATCAAACATAGAATCCAAAAGCCATTTTAATGGCGCAGGATATCCATGATTATATTCTGGCATCACAATTACAATTCCATCAGCTTTGATGATCGCATCTCTGTAATCGGCAAAATTATCTTTAACAGCTGGTCCATAATCGTCCGTTGAGAAATTAAAATTCTTAGGATCAATGAGTTTCGTTTCTATCTCTGGATAAGCCGACATTTTTTCATGTAGCCACTTTGCTACATGAGAGCTTGCGCTGTCCTTGCGCACTGTTCCTAAAATAATCGGGATAAAAAGTTTTTGTTCTGGCATAAATTTTTTAAAATAAAAATAATAGTAAATATATTATATCTTATTCAATTTTAAATAGTCGAGTAAATAATAAGAAATTCTTGTTTGACAAAATATTATTATATGCTACAATCTTATTCAGGAATTGCGAATTTATGAATGCACAAAAGAAACGCAAAGAAAAAAGGGAAAGAAAGCGCGAGGACGAAAAAATCGCCTCAATTGAAAACAGATTCGGAGCAAACAGTTTCGTTGCCAAAACCTACCGAGACCGGCTCCAAAACAAAAGAAATCGGTGGTAAGAAAAACGAAAACAAAAGCGCCCCGCGAATCGTAAAACGATCGCGGGGCTTTATTATATTTTACAAAGTTTTTAAATATTATATGATTTGCGAAGAATATGAATGCGATCGAGTTCCTTAAAGAACGACTTGAGGTCGTTGAAAAATATGAATGCAAGATTACTGATTCTCTTTATCTTAGAAAGCGTAGCTTTATAAATACTGTAAATATATTGATTAAATTAATAAATCCTAACGCAACACTAACAAAGGGACAGCAAGAAATTATTTTTTCTATGGTAGACCCATGGCGTCTTTCCTTAAATGATGATCATTGTGTTGAATTGCTTCTACCGATAGCAACTTATATCAACAGTTGTCATGAGTAAATAAAAAGATCAACAAAAACGCCCCGCGAATCGTAAAACGATCGCGGGGCTTTATTTTTTATTTAATATGATAGAACAAATGAATACATATATCTTCGTCCATAATTAAAGTCATCGAAAGTGCTTCTTGTGGAGTTACCCAAACATATTCCGTATGCTCTCTTGGATCGATAATAATTTTTGGCTTTTGCTCGAGTTCCAAATGAAACATGTGATAAACGAATTCGTATTCAGGATAACGAACATAAACCACTTTAAAAAAGTTAATTTGAACAGGATCCGCCTCAAAGCCAGTTTCCTCTTGGAGCTCTCTTATAATAGCGACCCATTCATTTTCTCCTTTTTTAGCTTTTCCACCGGGAGCACACCAAGTGTCATTTCCTGGTCTGATGGTCTTCTTGCGATGTAAAAGTAAAATTTCTCCATCAGCTTCCAAAAAACAGCCGACGGATTGAAATACTGGCGAAAACCTTACAGGTTTGGTTAGTGATAACATAATTTATTTTTCTTTCTGAGGCTATTTAAGCACAAAATATGAAAATACGGAAACATCAAAAAGGCTCGGCTTACGCCGAGCCTTAATTTAAAAATACATTTTATTTCCCAAGATCTGACATTTGAATAGGACTTTGTATATTAGGAGGAGTCATATCAATTTTTCCGAACTGTTTTTCATAATTCTCTACCTGACTATTCATCCACATAGCAATGCTTTTCATAACTTGTGGCGTAGTAGCAAAAGAATCTAAATTATTTCCGGAAGTTAGGACGAAGGTAAAAATTTCTTTGCCGTATGCACCGATCGCGCCATCGCAAAACTTTTTTGGCAATTGGTTCAGATCTATCTTTGTTGGGTCAATCATAAGTTTGTTTAATTAAAATTAATACATTCGTATTCTATCATGAAATTAAATAAAGCCTTTATTTTTTATAAAAAATGTGGCAAAATGGCACCATTGGCCCTATCGTCTAATGGTTAGGACGCCGGCTTCTCAAGCCGTTAATCCGGGTTCGACTCCCGGTAGGGTCACAAAGATTGAGCAAAGCGAAAGCTTTGTGACCCTGAGCGAGCAAACTGCTTTGCTCACGTCCGGGAGTCGAAAGGCTTTTCGTTATCGAGCCGAGCTTTGCGAGGTGAGATCGAAAAGCATCCGCGACGGTAGTCGAGACTCCCCCCCCCTGTAGTGTCAAATTAAAAAAACAAAGTTTAATACTTAATAAATCATAAAAACCAGGCATTTACCTGGTTTTTTGCTTTCGCATGTTAATAATATTTTTACATACATATTAGTAAAAATATAATATTCATACAATTTTAAAAATACAAGCCAAGTAAAAATGGTAAATGGTGTAAAAACACCCAGCAAACAAAGCGACACTCAGCAAACAACCAACATGAAAACTAGACATTAAAATAGACATCATGAAAAATAAATGTTGTAAGTGGTAAACATCAGTAAATATCAATGGACAGACAACAATCAACTGGTATAATAGAAATATGACATACGAAAATAAACAATTTGAAGAATTTATCGCACCTACAGGACGTATAACACCTCTTGTTACTTTTGATCCATCAGGTCGCCTTTACTTATCATCTGCACTTACACAAATACACAAGCTAAACGAAAAAGATTTCCCTGATGTTAAAATTTATTTTAACAAAAGTGACGAAATCATAGCGATAAAACCTCTTAAAAACAAAGAGAATGGTTCTATTAAGTTAAAATATGGAAAACAAGGTGGTGGATTTATTAACAGTAGAGCATTTGCAATTAAGTATGAAATGGTTGATAAAACTGAAAATGGAGATTTTAAATTGAAAGATAAATACAAAGGAAAATACTATATTACAGATGAAGAAATAACTGGTATTGGTAGAGTGTTTATTTTAAAGTTAAGAGATAGAAGAAAATAGAAAAAACACCCCGTTATCTGAGCTGTGAGGCAAAAATACATTACTAGGCACCGTTTCCAACGATGATAAGTGATGAATACTCACAGCTCAGATAACGGGGTGTTTCAACTTATACGCAACATAATAGTATAAACTATCTTAGATGTCAATATTAACTATGAATAAACTCTAATAATCATTCATAAAAAAATTTAATACATATCAAGCATTTAGCAAAATTTAACCTTCCTATTTCTTCCTTTGCCATTCTTTTTCTTGGCGGACTAGGAGTTTTTCTTTGTCTTCTGGATGTTCCATAACTTCTTCAACTACTCTTTCCATTCTCATTCCTTGCGAGCCTTTTACTAAAACAACATCGCCTGCGCCGAGCATCTGTTCCAAAAATTTTCCAGCCTCGCGAGAATTATCAAATTGGTAAATATTTTTTTCATCCATTCCATTATCAAGCGCGCCTTCGGCAATTGATCTTGCCCTTAAGCCTACTGTAAAAAGAATATTGGCAGAATCAGATGCAAGCATTCCTATCTCTTTATGCGCTTCGGTTGAATACTTCCCTATTTCAAGCATATCACCGAACACCGCGATCTTCTTACCAGAAACATTTAGACTTTTCAAAGTTAGCACGGCTTCTTCCATCGCGATCGGCGACGCGTTGTATCCATCGTCTATTATCATTGTTTTTTTAATTCCGGAAACAAGCTTCATTCTTCCGTTAGGAGTAATGTGATTATTTAAAACATCATTCATACTTACCGGATTTATTTCTTCAGAATAGCCGACAGCAAAAGCGGCAGCCAAAGGATAAACTTGTTGAATTCCTAAAACGCCTTTTATATGAGTCGGCAAGCTATTGTTGCCGTAATTCATTTTGAATGAAATTCCGCTAGGCAAAGTTACGCCTTCATAATTTTCATAATCAACGCCGTAATGCGAAGCGACTATATCGGCACGTCCATCAAAACCATATGTAAATGTTTTTCTTTTTGTAGCTTCTTTTAGAGCTAAAACATCTTCATCGTCGCAATTTAAAATTAAACTTCCTTTTTGTTTTAGAGCGTGCGCCAAATAACTTTTTTCTCTAATAACTTCTTCGCGCGAATTAAAAAATTCAACGTGGACCGGCACTTTTCCAAAACGAGTAATAACAACAATATCCGGATGAAGCCAATTCGTGACTTTCTTTATATCTCCCGGTCTGTCTGCTCCAACTTCTAGGATCAGCCACTTTGGATATTTTTGCGTAAAAACTATGAGAAATAATCCATGAAAAATATTCTCCAGCCAGATAAAAGGATTTCCCCACCCTGTGTCGCATCCCAAAATAGTAAGCGGAATTCCGAGCTCACTGTTAAAACTTTTTTCGCTTTTGCGGACATGATAGGCGCTCGCAAGAACAGTATAGATCGCATCTTTAGTAGATGTTTTTCCTACACTACCTGTGACCGCAACAATTTTTGGATTGTATTTTCGAAGCACTAGCTTTGCTTCTTTTTGCAGTATGTATGTGATTGTTTCTTTAAAAAATTTTTTCATTTTGATTTGCTTTTTTAATTACGAATTTTTATCTATCTGGCGGAACTTCATAATAATTTATCAAAAACTTCGTAATATCTATGAACGGTTCTGTAAGAGTGTGTGAAGCAAAACTCACACCTTTTGGTTCTACAGTGTATAAAAATATAAGATACTTAGCGTTATAAGCAGGAAAATATCCGAAGAACGAGTGAAGATATTTATCTGCATAATACCCCCCTGATTCATTGTTGGCAATTTGAGCTGTTCCGGTTTTTGCGGCAATGCTGTAGTTTTGCATTTTGACTGTTCCTCCAAGAAGCGCTTTATCAACAACCTCTACAAGCATTCGAGTTATCTCTTCGGAGCTTTCTTTCTTCAAAACTCTTTTACCGTCCTGAATAGCAATATTTTTCGATGTTCCAATTTTGTAATCAATTTTTTTGACCACATGAGGATTGATGAGCAAGCCTCCATTAGCAAGCGAGGAGAGCGCCCTGACAGTCTCTATTGGCGTAACCGCAATACCTTGTCCGAAAGCAGCGGTGGCATGTTCTACATCTCTAGATGAGTCTAAATTTTTTACCATACCTCGAACTTCGTTCGGAAGATCAATTCCTGTTTCTTCTCCGAGCCCATATGAAAGCAAATATTCACTAAGAGCTTTATTACCCATTTTCCCCGCAACAAAAGCCATACCAACATTGAGCGACTGGTTTAAAACCTCCTGCATGTCAACCACACCTCTAGCCTTTTTATCAAAGTTGTAAATCGTCTTATTATTCAAAGTTATGGAACCTTTATCGTTGTAAGTTGTGTGAGCTGTAACAGCCTTCATATCTAAGGCAGCAGCCATTGTGAGAGGCTTCATAATAGATCCCATTTCGTAAACGCTTTCGACTAACGGATTAGAAAAAATGCCCGGATCTTTTTCTGCATTGTAGGTGTTCGGATCAAATGTCGGATAAACAGACATTGCATAGATCTCACCATTTTGAGGATTTATAACAATCCCCGCAGTGAATTTCGAGTTCCATTTTTCGTTCACCTTTTTTAATTCAGAATCAAGAGCTGCTGAGATTGACGGATCGATAGTGGTTATAAGATCGCCTTCTGACCTGTCGTTCGTAAGATTATTTATATTCAAAAATAGATCAGCAAAAAAATTAGTGTAAACATTTTGATTGTCTCTGGCTAAAAGATCATCGTAATATCTTTCCAATCCATACTGACCGCTTAACACATCTCCCTTCCAGCCGACGAAACCTAAAACATTGGAGGCTAATTTATTTCCTGGATAAGTTCGCCATCTATCTTCATAAATACTCACTCCTTTTATTTTTAATGCAAAAATTTTCTGAGCGACATCATCAGGAACTCTGCGAGCTATTTCTTCATACGAATCATCTTTCTTTCCAGCTTGACTAATAAAAGTATTTTTATCAATAGGAGTTATGCTTGAAATTTTTGTGTATGCATCTTCAACATTTTCAATGAGTTTTGGATTTATTGTTAGAGTAAATCCAGAATTTAAGGTTGCAGCTCTAAAAAGCTCGCCATCTTTATTTTGAAAATAGATAGTTCCTCTATCATAAACATTTTGAGTAGAATTTGTATATTGATGATTCGCTTTCAGTCTGAAAGAATCGCCATTTACAATTTGAACTAGATAAAGTTTGAATACCAAACAAGATGCAAAAAGAAAAATAAGTCCTATTATAATATATATTCTTATGGTCTTTTGCATAAAATAATTCGGTTAGACAAAACAAATTCTGAATGAATATTCAACTTTCTAACAAAAGCCCAGCTTACTTTTAGCGCCAATATATCGATTGTTATTTTATTGATAGGTTTTGGAACTTGGAGCCTCTCCGAGAGTGCGCTTCGTTATAAATTTTGGTTTTGAAATTGCTTTAAAACCCATCTCGCTTGCTAGAGCAAGATTTACACCATCTTTTACTTTAAAATATTCTGATTCTAAAACATTAACTTTTGAGGTTGAAATGGATAGATCGTTTGATAAGCGCTTTATTTGAACAGTGTTCAAAACTGCATTCTGAACAAGGTATACATAAACGCATAAAAGTAGAGACAAGCACAAAATAACAACCCAAACGAATGGTTTGACCAACTCTTCATTTGTTATTGCTTTTGTAATATATCTCATATGTTTTTTATTATTTTTGAATAATCCTAAGCTTTGCACTTCTCGATCTTGGATTATTTCTTAATTCTTCTTCGCTTGGAACTATTGGCTTTTTCGTGATTATTGTTGCTTCGCCGTTATCCTTAAGCTCCCTAAAATAATTTTTCACTATTCTGTCTTCTAGGCTATGAAAGGCAATAACTGCGATCCTTCCGCCTTTTGATAATCTTTCAAATACTTTCCTCAATCCTTCTTTTAGCGATTCCGTCTCGCCATTAACTGCTATTCTTAATGCTTGGAAAGTTTTTGTCGCGCAATTGATCCTTCCATTTCGGTAAAATCCCGGCACTGCGCTTTCTATGATCCGAACTAAATGAAATGTTGTTTCTATCGGTTCAATTTTTCTTTGCTCCACTATCGCTCTCGCGATCCTTAAAGCAAATCTTTCATCTCCGTAACCGTAGATTATATCTGCGATATTTTGTTCCTCCCATTCATTAACTATTTCTCTGGCGGTAATATCTGATTCGCCTGGGTCTGTTTTAAATGTCATTAGCAACGGTTCATCTTTTTGAAAACTGAATCCCCTTTTGCTTTCTTCGAGCTGATTTGAGCTTAAGCCGAGATCGAATACAACTTTGTCTACCGTGTCTATTTTTAATTCATCTAAAACTTTATCTACATTTCTAAAATTTTCTTCCTTAAGAACAAAATCTGCATCAAGAGATTCTAAAAGTTCTTTTGCCTTCAGAAGAGCGTTATGATCTTGGTCAATACCAATTATCTTTATTCCGCTTCCAAATTCTCTTGCCACTTTAGACGAATGCCCTCCTCCATTGATCGTGCAATCAAGAAAGATGTCGCCTTCATTTAGCTCTAACCCCTCTATGACTTCATTTAAAAGAACTGTGATGTGCTGCATAAATTAAATCGCTCCGATTTCTCCTAATTTTTCCGCAAGCTGATTTGCTTCGTTCTGCATTTTCTTTTTGTATTCTTCCCATTTATCTTCATTCCATATTTCTACTCGATTGAAAACGCCCGCAAAAACAACTTTCGATCCGAGGGTTGCGAAATTTTTTAGAAAATCTGGTATTAGTATTCGGCCCATTGTATCAACATCGATCTCTACTGCGCCTGCGAGAATAAATCGGTTGAATCCTCTGCGATCAGCCTGACCCATTCCCAACTCTCCTAATTTTTCCGAGATCTTTTTCCATTCCGGAAGAGAGTAGAGGAAAAGACAATTATCCAAACCGTGTGTGATAACGATCTTTTTTCCTACCTCCTTACGAAACTTGACCGGCAATGATATCCGATTTTTTTCATCAACTGTGTGTTTGTATTCACCGATAAGCATAATATTTAAGAAAAATTGGTAATTAAGTCTAAAAAACTAAACTGAATCGGCCAAATCACTAGTTTTATTTAATTTTCCACTTCATCCCACTTAGTTCCATTTTACACCACCTGTTACCATTTCGCCATGCAAAATGTGTGGATAACTAGAGGTTTTTTAGTTGAAATACTTGATAAAATGGTTGACAAATATACGTATTTCGTGTTATCTTACTTCGAGACGAATCTGATAAGGTGTTGGGTTCAAAAACTGTTAAAATCTGAAATAAAAAGGCCATATATGACAGCAAAGAGAGTTTCGATAAAAAAAGAAGGCAATAGGCTCGTATTTAAAATTAATACGAAGAGAACGCATCTGGTATTACTGGGTGGTCTGCCGGGCCAAATATTTGGAAGTGAAGGCTGTATTCCTGATATCGTAGAAAAAGGCAGTGTTTACAGCTTTGGAATAAGGCTCAAACATAAAGCACGCAAATAGCAGACGACAGCGACAAATCAAGCCCTCGGTGTTTTAAACATCGAGGGCTTTTCTTATATATAGTTAATTGACAATCATTATTATTTTAAGTATTGTATGCCAAGATAAATATGGACACACAAACAGTATTGTCACTTATTTTTTATGGGGTTTTGTTTACACTTTGTTTTACAAACTCCCTTACGGTTCAGTTACTAAATTCTGAAAATATTGAAAACAAATTATTCAAAGCTATTGCAGTTATGGTTATTTTAATTTTAATAGGAATATTCTTTTGCTTACTAGGAGATATATTTAACCTGATTGGAAAATTCCTATTAGCACCGATCTTTTACTGTTTTAAATAACAATTTAAATTCCCCGCACTTATTACAAGCGCGGGGAATTTTTTTTAAATTATATTAGTATGCAGTTGTGCGAAAAACCGGCTGAAAAAGTTCGGTTCTATGTTTGCAAACTTTTAAAAAAATGCATTTCGAACAATCCGGATAATCCATCTCAGGACAATATCTGCGAGAATTCCACATTTTCTCATCCACAAAAGACATTGGACGTCCTGATAATTTAATAATGCGTCTCATAGCACGATCAACAGCCTTACGAATATTTTGTTCAACTCTAGAACTTACCCATCGTCTATTTCTGTTTTTTCCGTATTCATCATCATTTAGATCCACAAGACCTAAACGTAATGCTGTGCGCATTAGATGATAATCGATAATCGGCTCCCAATTATAATCATCTTTTACTACAAGAAATTTCTCCGGACGATTTGCTAGAACCATCGCTAAAAGCAACATCTTCTTACAAAATTTATCTTCATTGAATCCGTTTTCTCCTTGAAGTCCCCACATCTGTGCAAGAAAATATCCTAGTGGTTCTTTTTTCTTATTAGATTCTTTAATGACCTTTAAGGGACTTGTTCTATTTCTAATAAAATACTTCCCATACATTCTGGTTATCCTTAATCTTTCCCATAGATCTGGAAAAGGTATCAAACCCTCATCATCTGTAAAAATTTTAAATAATTCTTCGGGTTTAATTTTAGCAAGATGACGATGTCCAAAAACCAAAGGATCTTTATCGAATGCTTTTTTGCACACTTTCCATAAAAGATCCGAGCCCTTACAACTATTACCATCAATTGTGCCAACAAGAGGTTTTACATAACCAGATTCATCTCCGTGCCAAAAACCAAATTGATGAAGACAGACAAAAAAGAAGAAATTTATTGCTTCAGGATGATTAAGTGGCGGATACATATCAGAAGCAATGATCAAAAGATCTTTGTTTTTAAAACTGTAAAAATTTAATCCAGATCCACTATCTGGCAGCTGTTTTATAAAAGCTGCGACTTTTTCGATTTGTTCTTTGTTTATTTTTGCCATACTATATTTTCCTTTCGATGTTCTGAACTGAATGCAGTTTATATTAAAATCTTAATCAATGCAAAAACCCGCGCTTTTAAGCGCAGGTTTTTGTTTTATATTTCTTCTTTTTTGTCAGTTTCTTTTTTAGGCTTAAGTGTTGGGAAAAGAATGACTTCGCGAATATTTTTTGTGTTAGTTAAAAACATAACTAGACGGTCAATGCCTATTCCTACCCCACCTGCTGGTGGCATACCGTATTCAAGTGCCTCAATAAATTCTTCATCACTAGATTGCGCTTCCTTATCTCCCGCTTCTTTGTTTTTATCCTGAATTTTAAATCTTTCTTGCTGGTCTATTGGATCGTTCAATTCAGAAAATGCTTTTAGAAGTTCGATACCATTAATAATGAGCTGAAAAGCATCTACTATCTTTGGATCTTTTTCATCTCTTTTGGCAAGTGGTAAATATTCGGCAGGATACTTAACAATAAATGTTGGCTGAATAAGTTTTGGTCGGCAGATCTTTTTGAAAATATTATCTAGTATCTTTGCGACAGTGTCACCTTCATCTACTTTTACGCCAAATTGTTGCGCTTTAAGTTTTAGATCATCTAAACCAATATTTTCTGGATTAGAAATAAGTGCGTAACGACGCAAAACATCAAAATATGAAACAACATTAAATTTCTTTGAAAATTCTATTTTTTCTCCGCCTGTTGAAACAATTTCTTCTGGTATTTTTTTAACAAGAGCTTTTATAAGTTTTTCGGTAAAAGCCATTTGCTTTGAAGCAGATGAAAAACTCTCGTAAAATTCAAGCATTGTAAATTCAGGGTTATGAGTTACATCAATTCCTTCGTTTCTAAAATTCCTACCTATCTCAAAAACTTTAGGAAAACCTGCGATTAAAAGTTTCTTTAAACAAAGTTCTGGGGCAATACGTAAATAAATATCGGCATCGAGTGCATTGTGATGTGTCTTGAAAGGTAAAGCACTTGCTCCACCTGCAAGATACTGAAGCATTGGAGTCTCAACTTCAACATAACCGCTTTTTTCTAAAAAGCTTCTAATTTCTGAAATAATTTTTGAACGCAAAATAAATCTTTTTTTAATCTCTTCATTCATTAAGATATCGAGATATCTATGTCGAAATCTTTCTTCGACATCTTGAAGACCGTGCCATTTTTCTGGGAGAGGACGGAGGCTTTTTGAAAGCATTTTCCAACCTATAACCTCTAATGTTTTTTCATTGCGTTTAGTTAAAAATACACTTCCGCTTATCTCAACAAAATCACCAATATCAACAGTGTTCAAAAAAAGATCGAATGATTCATCTTTTATAATGTCTTTTTTAATAAGACCTTGAAATTTTGCCGTTCCGTCGTAAACATTGAAAAATATCAATCCTCCTTGCGGTCGAAGGGACATAACTCGTCCACCAATAGTAATAGGCTTCTTTTTCGAGAGAAGATCATCAAATTTTTCTACAGTTTCTTCAATAGTGTGATCAATTTCGGATAAGATAGGATAAGGATTAATACCACTTTCCTTTAGAAGCTCTGATTTTTTAATTCTAACATTTCGTATATCTTCTAAAGACATTTGATATTTTTAAGACCTTATATTAATAATAATTGCCCACCTATATAGATAGGATAAAACACCTGGAATTTATTAAATTACTCGATATCGATAATTTTATATTTAGCTTCGCCTTTTGGAGTTTTGAATGCAACAACATCACCTTTTTTCTTCCCCATAATTGCCAATCCCAAAGGAGAGTGATTTGAAACTTTTCCATTAGCCATATCTGCTTCTTCAGAACCAACTATGCTGTATTTTCTCGTATCTCTTTCACCATCTTTTTGAACAACTACTACTGATCCAATACTTGCCACATCACTGTGATGTGGAGACACAATAACAGCGTTTTTTAATATGCTTTCAACTTTAGCTATTCTCTCTTCTATGTTAGCCTGCATTTCTCGAGCTTCCTGATATTCTGCATTTTCTGATAGATCGCCTAATGCCTTTGCAGACTCAAGACTCTCAGCTATTTCCTTTCGGCGAGTCTTTTTCAAATAATCTAACTCCTTAGAAAATTCATTAAATTTTTCTTTTGTTAAATACTCCTTGTCTTGTTCTTGATCCATATTATTAATTTAAGCAGACTTGTTGTTTAATAAAATTTTGGCAACAAATCTTTTGGTAAAATTGTTTACGAACTAATACTACTAAAACATCATGAAAAGTAAAGGATGCAACAGTGGATATATTTTAATCAGACTTTGTGTATTCCTTTGCATTTTTTACCATCCATGTCAGCATCTGATTCATTACATAAGGAGCACCTATTAGATTTGTTTTCGGTCCGCGTTCCATTACTATTGCAAAAGCCCATTCCGGCTTTTCGTAAGGGAAAAAACCAGTTACCCAAGAATTAACGAAATCCTTTTTCGCACCTAATTCAGCAGTTCCAGTTTTTGCTGCCACATTCACACCAGGCACATTTAAAGCTTGTGCAGTTCCTCCGGGCATCACTCCTTTTCTCATTCCCTCTCTCACTACTTCAAAATCACTGAGTGGAATATCTACAGTTTTCTCATTCAGAATAAAATATTCCTGTTTGGTAAGAATCGGATCTAGTAATTTTCCACCATTCGCAATAGCTGCAACAGCTCTAACCATCTGAGCAGGTGTTACTTGAAAACCATACTGTCCTATCGCTGTAAGATAAGTATCTCCAACACGCCACGGTTCATTTTGAAAATTTTCCAATTTCCATTCAGGTGTAGGAATAGTTCCTTTAGGCCCATTAAAAAAACCTTTGACTTCCTCCCCCATTCCAAACATTCTTATATACTTATCAATATTATAAATTCCTAATCCTTTTTGATCTTGAAAACCACCTCCAATCTCATAAAAATATACGTCTGAAGAAACAGCTATCGCTTGGCGCATATCAACCCAACCATGAGCTTTCCAATCTCTAAAAACTGATGGCTTACTTTTATCATAAAGGTTCGGAATACTTATTGAGCCTGTGCTTAATATTTTCTTTTCTGGAGTTATAATGCCTTCTTTAAGAGCGCCGAGAGCCACATATGGTTTTACTATTGATCCTGGAGTGTATAAACCAGAAGATACTCGATTCAGGAAAGGGTTATTTTTATTTTTTAGATAAGCATTTATTTCTTTACTATCGCTTCCATCAGATAAAACGTTTGAATTATATTCAGGGAAAGTAGTAATGGCAAGAACTTCTCCCGTCTTAATATTCATTATTATTCCTGCACCACCTTGAAATGAAACCTTGCGAGCTGTTTCAGAAATAATTTCATACAATTTATTTTGAACATTCGAATCAATTGTTAATGTGAGAGTTTGACCTTCTTGAGGCGGTTCTATCTTATATGAAGATTGAATATTGCCTAAAGCGTCAGTTTCTATAACCTGGACACCATTTTTCCCAGTAAGAGAGGAGTTATAGAACTTCTCTACTCCGTCTTTTCCATCATAAGATTCATTCCAATAAATGCCGGCATTATCTTTAGTTGGATACTTAACATAACCCAAAAGGTTTGCGAATCCGTTCAAATCTATATATTTTCTCAAAGAATAATTTTCATCTTCAGGATTTACAGTATTCCACACCAAAGGAACATTATTACGATCATTAATAACTCCCCTTTCTGAAAATATAAGACTATTTTTTAATCTGTTATTTTCACTCTTTTTTACATACATCTCACCATCTCTAACTTGCAATATCCAAACTTTGGAAAAAACTACAAAAAGGATGAGAATAAAAACTCCACATAAAAAATAAAAAGAACGAAGAGAGATAGGCTTTTCAAGTCTGCCTTCAAATTGATTTACATCGAAATGAGGAAGATTGCTTGAATCCAAAAATATTTCGTCTGGTTCTATTTCCTTGTTATGTTTCTTTTTTTTATTTTTCCAAAAAAATAAATTCATACTATAAAAAATAAAGTTTTTGCTTAATGTTAAAAACGATCAACAAAAGAATTCCTGAAGATATAAGTATCGGAAAAAATCTAAGACCGAAAATAGAGTCTAAAGCCAATGCAAAAAAAAGAGCTTCATAAAACAATTCAAAATAAATTATAAAAACAATCAAAAATACAATCGATACCCACCAAGGTAAAGCAAAAACAATAAAAAAAAGAAATATGTCGCTTATTATTCTTAGTAGCATAATTTATCTGATAAAGATTATCGGGTTGCTGCTTTTGCACTTTTCATAACTTCTACATATTTGAGCTCGTTTTCGTTTACAGGATTTTTAAAAAGTAAAATATCAAAAGAATCGGTCGGTCTAGATTCTTTAAATTCAACGGTCGAAAATACAACTGACGAACCTGGAAAAGTTACAACATCTCCAATTTTTATTTCACTTTCTTTCGGAACTCTAGCTATAAGATTTCCGCCTCCGCGCCCATAAGCTTTAAGCGTAATATTATTAGAACCAATAGAAACATCGGTTTCAATACCATTAGATGAATAAAGTGTAACCTCAGAAGTATTTGTGAAAACCCTACTTATAAAACCAATTGCTATATTGCCAGAAACTAAAACTTTATCATTTACCTCTATTTCCTGAACACCACCTATATCTATTATAAAAGTATCATATGGAGTTAATGACGGTTTAAGAAGAACATTCGCTAAAATATTTTTATTTTTCTGTTGATCATGTCTGCCTAGCATTTCTTTGAGGCCGTCGTTTTCCTGCTGAAGCATTGCTATATTTGCCTTTAGAGCATCGTATTCAGAAACTTCACCTTTCAGTTTTTGATTTTCGCTTTCAAGATCACTTTTTGAACGTATCAATAAAGCTGTATTTGGAAAATAAGAAGAAAAATTATTTTTCAAATACCATATAGGCTGACCTAAAAAATAAAATGTTCCTCCTAAAACCTTAGGCATAAATATATTCAAAGCAAAAGACAAAACAATAACTGTAATAACAACAAAAACCAGCTTGTTTAAATTTTTATACTTCTTTGGCCTATAGCTATTTTGTAGGGGGTAGTTCATCTTCGTTTTGAATTAGAACTTCTTCAAACTCAGGTAAGTTTTCAAGGACTATTCCGGTGCCACGTGCAATAGCGGTAAGTGGATCACTATCAACATGAACAGGAATTTTAAGATAGTCTTGAAGAAGCACATCTAAACCTTTAATAAGCGCGCCCCCGCCGACAAGATGAACTCCTCTATGCATAACATCAGAAATTATTTCGGGAGGCGTTCTCTCAATAACTTCTTTTACCGATTCAACTAGAGTATCGATCGATTGCGATATTGCTTCACGAACATCTGCGTCAGTTATTATAACTTCACGAGGAAGTCCTGTTATCAGATCTCTTCCCCGAACAGATGCCTCAAGAAAAGATTCTCCTGGAATAACTGCTCCGATTGCTATCTTGATATTTTCTGCAGTTTTTTCACCTATTAAAATTTTAAACTCACTCCTTATATAAGAAGCGATGTCGTTGTTTAATTTGTCACCCGCAATGCGAAGATTTTTTGCGCTGACAATTCCACCGAGCGAGATCACAGCGATATCGGTAGTTCCACCACCAATATCTACGATCATACTTCCCACAGGATCATTAACAGGTAATCTAATACCTATAGCGCCGGCCATTGGCTGTTCAACAATAAAAACTTCTCTTGATCCAGCATTTAAAGCAGCGTCACGAACAGCTCGTCTTTCAACATTTGTAACTCCTGACGGAACGCCTATCACAACTCTTGGACCAAGCATTTTAGGTGAATTAATTTGAGCGTTTTTTATTAGATACGCAAGCATTTCTTCTGTAATTTCAAAATCAGAAATGACGCCGTCGACAAGAGGACGAACTGCAGCGATGTGAGCTGGCGTTCTACCCAACATTTGTTTTGCCTGAGATCCAACAGCCACAACTTGGCCAGTTTTTTGATTAACAGCAACGACTGATGGTTCGTTCATCACAATCCCCTTACCTGAAAGATAAACAAGGGTATTCGCCGTGCCTAAATCTATACCGAGATCATTAGATAAAAATTTTTTAACTTTTTTAAGCATTTATTAAGAAAACGAAACACACAATTCGAAATAATTTTTTAATTTCGAATTTTGCTCTTCGAATTTATTACTACTTTAACATTGAAAAAAACTCATCTTTTGTAACCTTCTTCACTTGTTTTTCCAGCCTATCATTTACTTCAATTTTTCCTTCTTCAACAGTTTTCTTACTTACAACAACTCTCAAAGGAATTCCTATAAGATCAGCATCGGCAAACTTTTCTCCTGCCCTAGCTTCTCTGTCGTCGTAAAGAACCTCAATTCCTTTCGCTTTTAAATCATTATAAAGGTTTTCAGCCTCAATGCGAGCTTTCTCATCATCAGGACTAAGAAGTAATAAATGAACATCAAACGGAGCAACGGCTTTTGGCCAACACATTGCGTTTCCTTCTGAAAATACCTCAACAAGAGTGCCAATAAGCCTACCTGGACCAATTCCGTAAGAACCCATCACTACATATTTTTTCTCTCCGTCAATATCTACAAAACTCAGATCCAAAGCTTCAGAAAAACGAGTGCCTAGTGGAAAAATATTTCCAACTTCGATTGCCTTTTCTTTTCGCAATTCTGAATTTCCACATTGAGGGCAATTTTTTAACTCCTCGATAAGTTCATTATTTACAGCTATCTTGCAGTTGTCGCAAATATAAATAATATCCTCACCTGCTGAAGTCAAAGTTTGAAATTCGTGAGAATATTTTGAAAAACTTCCTCCTGAAGCAAAAGTTATATAGGTCTGTTCACCAACTCCCGCTCGTTCAAAAATCTTTGCATAAACACCTTTCATTCTTTCATAAAAATTATCCTGCTCTTCCTGACTCTTACAAAATGAGTAAAGGTCTTTCATAAGAAATTCGCGACCTCGCAAAATTCCACTTTTGGAACGTAGTTCTTTTCTAAACTTTGTTTGGAATTGATATACAAAACGAGGTAAATCTCTGTAAGAAAAAATATGATCTTTCATTATAGCGGTCAGCGGTTCTTCGTGTGTAGGCGCAAGTCCTAAAAGCGAATCAGCTTTTAATGCAGTCTTAAACCAAATATCCATAGCTTCGTCGCTCCATCGTCCGCTTTTTTCCCAAGAGCCTTTATCTTGAAGCGCGCTCAAAAAAACTTCCTGTCCATCAACAGCGTTCATCTCTTCGCGGATGATATTAACAACTTTATTTAAAACCCTGAGACCTAATGGCATATATGAATACACTCCTGCCATTTCCTTATGAATAAAACCTCCTCTAATTAGAAGCTCAGCATTTTTGGATTGCTCATCTGTAGGAGCTTCCTTTCTTGTTTTTGTAAATAGTAATGATTGTCGCATAAGCTAAATAATACAATAATTTTTTTTAAAACCAAACTTGACATTAAGTTTAAAAGATTTCTTTTATAAAAATATTTCGCTAGTTTAAAGCGAAATATTTTTGTTGAATATTAAATTTAAACCTAAGCAGCTGTTTCTTCTATTTTTCTTATTTCTTCAGCATCTCTTTTTTCTCTAACTTTATTTTCAATTGTTCCCAAATTTCGCCTAGGATGATCTAAAAATTCTCTTTCACCTGCAATAACTCCGTGAATTTCCTCAACAAAACCTTCTCGTTCTTTTCCATGAGAAACATGGCTATTATCTTCTAAATCTTTTTCTGCTGTTTTTATAGCACTCATTATTCTTTCAATATGATCAACAACCTCATCAAAATTATTTTCATCTTTTAAGTAATCTAACAATGCAGATCTTTCGTTCGGATCTTTATAAAATCCTATAACTTCTTCAAGTGCTTTATTAAACTCTATGGAAAATTCGTCACTCCATAAATCTGTATCGTCTGTTGATCTTTTATCTATCCCTTTGAATTTCAGATCTCCGCTTTTTATTTCCCTCATAATTCTTTCTGCAATAGCGATCTGAAGAAAATTCTTAACCCAAATATAATCCGCCGAACCATAATTTTCTACAGTTATAGGTTCAAGTTGTTTTTCCCCATTCTCCGTAAGTTGTCTATATTTTTCATAAAATTTAGATTTGGGGTTATATTTTTTAACCTCTGGCTGCTGTTCGTTATTTCCGCCACCAAAAAATTTTTCAAACATAGTAAATTATTTGATTACTAATTTTATAATATCGTTGTAAGTAATAACCACCATCAATAATAATAACAATGCGAAACCTATAGCATTAACTGTTTGTGCAACATTTGGATTGATCGGCTTTCTTTTTATTGCTTCTATCAAAACAAATAATATGCGCCCACCATCAAGAGCGGGCATTGGTAAAAGATTTATAATCGCCAAGTTAATAGAAATAATTGCAGTTAAATTTATAAGATAAGCAAATCCTAAGCGTGTCGCATCACCAACAAGCGAAACTATTCCCACAGGACCTGAAACTTGAGATAAATTTGCTTTACCTATCACAGCCTGAGAAAGAAACTGATAAAGTCCTACTGCAGTATCTATTGTCATTCTGTATGTAAATTTAAAACCCTCTATTAAAGCAAGATGTGGGGGAAGCGAAAGAATCCCAACATTTGCCATAGTTACTCCAATAGCATACTTACCTGCAACTACACCTTGTTTAGCTTCTAAATTTACAGTCGAATTATCAGAACCTCTTTTTAATAAAATAGTAATTTTTTCTCCTTCGCTCTTTGCTATCAAGTCATAAATTTTATCTACGTTGAGATCTTCACCTTGAAGTCCTGTGCCTTTTGATTCAATGAAAAGTATTGTATCTCCAGCTTTCAAACCTGATTCCTCTGCAGGACTCTTACTTAAAATTGATGTGACAACAATATGCGCATCTTGCACTTTATAAGTAGAACCATAATCAGTAGAAACAGGAAGACCAGAAATAAAACCGGCGGAAATTGCCAGCCATGCCAACAATACATTGCAGGTAACACCAGCGGCCAAAACGATTGTTTGAACCCACTTTGGCTTCTCAACAAAACTTCGTCCTTTGTCTTTACCCACTTTATCTGCTTCGTCATAATTTTCTCCAAAAATTTTAACAAAACCACCCAAGGGCAATAGATTTATAGAATAAACTGTTTCACCTTTTTTAAAACTCCAAAGACGAGGCGGAAATCCGATACCAAATTCATCAACGCGAATTCCAAAAAATTTTGCGGTAAGAAAATGCCCTAGTTCATGAACTAAAACTAAAATAGCAAGAATTATTAAAAAAATTATTATAGGCATAAATTATTTTTCTGAAACCTCCTTTTCTTTTCTTTCGGAAAGTTCTAGAAGTTTTTTACTAAATTCATCTGCAATCTTTTGCATATCATCTTTTAATCTAAATTTTTCGTCTTCGCTAATACTTCCCTCTTTTTCTTTCTTTTGAATGTCATTCCAAACTTCTTCTCTTTCGCTTCGAAGAGCAATCTTAGCATCTTCAAGTTTTTCTTTAACCAACTTTATAAGTATTCCTCTTCTTTCTGCAGTAAGTTCTGGAAATATTATTCGAAGACCTTTATCGTCTACTGAAACAGACAATCCTAAATTAGAAACTATTACTGCTTTTTCAATAGCTTTTATCTGACCTGCATCCCAAGGAGCAACGCGAATAGTTTTTGCATCTTCTACCACAATGTTTGCAACCTGATTAAGAGGCATTTTTGCGCCATACGCTTCTACACTAATAGAATCCAAAATAACAGGAGTTGCTCTCCCCGTTCTTACAGACGAAAGCTCTTTCTTAAGCCATTCTTCTGTTTCTTTTAATTTTTCCTTAAATTGGGCAAAATTGTATGCCATATTTTTTATTTTTTAAAATTTTAATGATTAATAAACATAATATCAATTACTTGTTGAAAAATCTATCTGGGAATAATCAAAGCTAAATATTCAAGAATGATCTTAACTGACGATGACCTGTCATATAGATAACTTCGACATTTTATAATTTCTTCTAAAATAAAAGCTTCTTCTTTAGTGTGTGATTTTTCAAATTTTTCATGAATGCAAATCTCAAGATCATTAATAAAATTTATTGCATCTATTTTACTTTTCTCTTCATCTGATATTTCTTCAACAATATTCTTTACCATTTTTAATCTTTCCCCGCCGTTTGATTTCAAAAATTTATTAGCATTTTTTAAATCATCATTATCAATACGAGCATCTTCAATAATTAATAGACGCGATTTAAGAGTCGGTAATAAAATATTCAAAGAAGGGATAATGATAAAAAAATGAGTATCTTCGGTCGGTTCTTCAAAAATTTTGAGCAGTGAGTTTTGAGCCTCAAGAGTAATAAAATTAAATACCAAAACAAAAATTTTCTTACCGCCTAAAGAAGACTTCAATATATGTCGTTCTTTTAATTCTCTGCTTTCATCAATACCGAAACTATCGATCTCCTTAAACCAAAAATCTGGATTGCCTTGAATTTTAAACTTCAGATCGCTTTCCAAAAAATCTAAAAGCTCCGGCAAAAATTTGTGTTTTTGCGCTTGAAAACAATAAGCATGATGCAATGATTTATTTTTTTTGTATGTTTCTTTTAAGGAGTCCATTTTTAAACAAAAAATTCACTACCAAGAACGAATAGCGAATGTGCAAAATTTTTAAAGATGCTTTGTAGAATTTGTGAATTTGGATGCAGTTCGAGGCGCGAGCGAGGAGCAAACCGAGCAATACTCTGAGTATTGTGAGGGAGCACCGGAGCTCGCAACGAAGAAATGCGCCAAATTTACAAGTTCTATCGCTTTGCGATAATTGTTTTTTTATAGGTATCCAAGTGTTCTAGTGCAATACCAGTTCCAAGCACAACGCAATAAAGAGCATCTTTTGCAAGCATCGCTTTCACTCCTGTTCTTCTAAAAACAAGTTCTGGGAAATTTCGAAGTTGAGATGAGCCTCCTGTCATAATAATTCCATGGTCAATAATGTCAGAAGAGAGTTCAGGGGGAGTTTCCTGCAACACGTCTTTTATAGCTTTTATCATTTCTCTAAGTTCGCGCGAGACCGATTTAACAATTTCGTTTGATCTAACATCAACAGAACGTGGCAATCCTGTAAGAAAATCACGTCCCTTCACAACCATTACCAATTCTTCGTCCATAGGAACAGCTGAACCAACTTTTATTTTTATATCTTCCGCAGTCTTATCACCTATCGCAAGATTAAAAGTTTTCTTAATATAGTCCGCAATAGCGCCATCTACTCTATTACCTGCACACTTAACAGAAGTCGAAGCAACAATTCCTCCAAGAGAAATAACGGCAACATCTGTCGTCCCTCCACCGATATCTACAACCATATGGCCCTTTGCCTCGTGAATTGGAATACCTGCACCAATAGCGGCGAGTATCGGTTCCTTAACAACATAAGCATTTTTTGCACCAGCTTTTATTGCAGCTTCTATAACAGCTCGGCGTTCGGTCGAAGTGACTCCTGCCGGAACCGAAACCATAACATCAGGTTTCCAAAGATTCCATTTTCCCAAAGCTTTAGTCATGTAATATCGAAGCATTGCTTCGGTAACACGGTAGTCAGCAATAACACCATCTTTCATCGGACGATACGCAATAATATTATCTGGAGTTTTTCCAATCATATCCTTCGCCTCAAGCCCGACAGCAAGAATTCGATTATCTTGTTCAGAGACAGCAACCACTGAAGGTTCATTGAGAACAATGCCTCTACCAGGCACGAACACCAAAGTATTCGCTGTGCCCAAATCAATTCCAAGTTTTTTAGTAAATAACGGCATAGTTAATATCTATATATTATATTTTTTTCAATTTTTTGAAAGGGTCAGACTGACTTGACAAAAAAACTAATTTATGTACAATGATAATAGATATTGTGAGAGAGATCGTTGGATAAGAGAAGCCTTCCAAAGCTAGCTCTAATACAGGTAGTTGTATAATCTTAGAAAGGACTAAGGGTGTGACTAATACTTTACGGATTTACAACAAAAGACACTTTTACTGAAATTCATAATAACTTACGGATTTCACAATAAATAGTTTCCTGTTAGCTTAGTAGAATCAAAATTAAAAAGTAGTTCTGCTAAAGCTAAGTCTAAACAAGATATCTTGGTGATATGATAAAATTTCACCTGTTGTTCCAGTCAGTTTTTAGGAACAGCACAATTAATCCCGAAGAAATATTTTACTCTTAAAAAAGTCAGTTAGTAAAGAGTAAACATCTGCACCTTGGCGGTATTTCTCACAAACTCTCGCACCTTGGAAGATTTCAACCTTCCCACACGCTCTAACCATAACAGGTTGGAGCGTTTTTTTATTGTTTCCATCATATCTTCGCAGGACCGACAGCGTGGTATATACTATTGTTAACATGAAAATCATAGATGTCGCGCCTATCGCATCAAACATAACAAAAGACACTTTATCCTACTTCACATCAAAAGATATTGATGAAGGTTCTATCGTTATTGTTCCCATAAGAAATAGGATGATGCCAGGAGTTGTTATAGAAACAAAACCTGTATCAGAAAATAAAGAAGATATTAAGAACGCCGAGTTTCAAATAAAAAAAATTGAAAAAGTTGAACCGATTGCATTCATTTCAAAAGCTCATTTAAAAGCAACTAAAAAAACTGCTGAGTTTTTTTGCTGTTCGATAGGATCAGTAATAAATACTTTTGTTCCAAGCGCAGTGCTAAAAGAAATAGAATTTTTTTCTAAACCAAAAAATGAAAACTCTGAAAGCCCAACTCCAGTTTTGAAACATAATGAAAAAATGATCTTTCAAGCAACACGTGAGGAACGCATGGCTAGCTATAAAAGTTTGATAAGAGAAGAATTCGCAAAAGGTTCATCAATACTTCTTTGTCTCCCAACGATCGAATCGGCAAAACAAACTTTTGAAGTGCTTCAAAAAGGAATTGAAAAATACGCATTCCTTCTTCATAGTTCCCTTTCCAAAAAAGATATCGTTTCTCTTTGGCAAAAAGTTCAAGAAGAAACTCATCCTGTTGTTGTCGTGTGCACGCCAGTTTTTCTCACGATCGCGCGAGATGATTGGGGAACAATAATTGTAGACGAGGAAAGTTCCGGAGCATACAAAACATTCAGCCGTCCTTATATAGACGCGCGATTCTTCGCTGAAGAATTGGCATCCGCGCTTAAGATACGTCTTATACTGGGAGACCTTTTAATAAGAATAGAAACTCTTCACAGATTTTTTGAACATAAACTTGTTGAATACAATCCAGTCAAATGGCGTCTGGCACATGATAGAAATACAGAAATAATAGACACAAAAGATCCAAAAAATTTCCGTAGCGACGATGAACATATAATAAGCACTGAATTATGGAATATGATCGATGACGCTAAAGAAAAAAAGAAAAATCTTTTTATTTATTCTTTGCGTAGAGGATTAGGCACTCAAACATTATGTGCCGACTGTGGAAGTATAGTAGTGTGCACAAAATGCAACGCTCCGATAGTTTTGCATAAATCAAAAGATAACACTTTAAACTTCTTTCTATGTCATCACTGTGGAGAAAAAAGAAGCGCAGAAGAGAGATGTAAGAACTGCACAAGCTGGAGACTGCAAGCATTTGGAATAGGAAGCGAAGGGGTTTACGAAGAACTTAGAAATAAAATTCCACCTGAAAAATTATTCCAAGTTGATGGGGATAATACTCCGTCAGAAAAAAAGATAAGAACAATAATAGCAAAATTTTATGAAACGCCCGGCGGAGTGCTTATAGGCACGGATGTAGCTATGCAATATTTATCAGAGCCAATTTCCTGCACAGCCATCACTTCTGTTGATTCATTATTTTCAATACCAGACTTTAGAATAAATGAAAAGATAATGGGATTCATCGCAAAAATAAAATCGCTGACTGAAGAGCGATTACTTATCCAAACCAGACAGCCTGAGCAAAGAGTATTGGAGCATATAAAAAATGGAAGCCTTATAGATTTTTACAGAGAAGAATTAGCACAGCGCGAAAAGTTCGGCTATCCCCCATTCAAGCATCTTATAAAAATAAGCATCGAAGGAACTGATGCTGCAATCAGAAAAGAAAATGCTTCAATTGAAGAATTATTTCAAGAATACAATCCGCAAACTTTTCCAGCATTTATAAAAACTTCTAGAGGTAAAACAATTGCACACACTCTTATAAAAGCCGACACAAACAATTGGCCTGATGAAAAATTGCGATCACTTTTATTGTCTCTGCCCCAAAATATGACAATAAAAGTTGACCCTGAAAATCTCCTATAAAAATACACAAAACGATTGACACCGATACAAGTTCGTGTTAAATTCTTTCCAGACAAAAACCAAACAAACACCGAAAAGAAAGAGAAAAAATGAACGGAAAAAGCAAGTTGGTAGTAATCTGCGGCATCATCCTATTCGGAATAATCCTGCTGGCAACAAATATGCAAGCATATTCTTCCGAAACAAAAGTGACATATAAGCAATTAGTCACTCAGTACCAGCAAATCCTGCAAATGGATAATAAACTCGCTACCTGTATAGAGGAGTGCGATAAGGCCTTGAGAGAAGGATTCGCCTTACTGGCACAAAGGAACGGATGGTCCGATTCCAAATCTTGGGATTTTGGACGTCAACATTCAAAATTCTGCGATGCAGCAAAAAAATTATCAGAGGCAATATCAAAACGAGACGAACTTGTTGAAGAATACAACAAAGCGTCAAACGATTTTGATTGGGATAATTTACAAAAAAGAAAAAGTGCTCTGCCAAAAACTTTGAAAATGTTCGGCGAATATGATCCTTTGGATGATTTATACGAAGTAGGTAGGTAATTGTTTCGCAAGCGCGCAGTGTGTTAAGTCTCACGACAAACCACACTGCGCGCTTTTTTATTTTTTAAAAAACTTTAAATTTTGTCGGAATTCCTATATAATCTAGCAATGGTCAAGATAGTTCAAAAAGAAGAGCCTGTTCTTCGCGAAACGGCAAAAGAAGTGCCTATCGAAGAGATCAAAAGCAAAAAGATCCAGAAGATCATAAAAGATATGAAAGAAGCGCTCGCCTCTCAAAAAGACGGAGTTGCTATTGCTGCACCTCAGATCGGAGAATCACTTCGTATATTCGTTGTCTTAGGTTTAATATTTTTAAAACCAGAAGAAACTGAAAATCAAGAAAAAGTTAAACTAGCCGAAGATAAAGTTTTCATAAATCCTATAATAATCAAAACTTCAAAAGATAAAAAAACAATGGAGGAAGGATGTCTTTCTGTTCGTTGGCTTTACGGAAAAGTTAAGCGTGCATCTAGAATAACTTTAAGAGCATACGATGAAAATGGAGAATTTTTAGAGCGTGGTGCATCAGGACTTCTCGCGCAAATATTTCAGCACGAAACAGATCACTTAAATGGAATTCTATTCACTGATCAAGCAAAAGAATTAATTGATATGCCTCCTCCTGACAAAAAGAATGGATAGACCATATCAAACTTTTTTAATTAACCTTTTGATTTAATGGAAAATAAAAACGAAAAAAATTCTATAAGAATTGCTTTTTTTGGATCATCAGAATTTTCCGTTATCATACTTGATGAACTGTTCAAGGAAAATTTTGTTCCATCTGTAATAATAACCGCACAAGACAAGCCACAAGGCCGAGGTCTCAAACTCACACCCTCTCCTGTTAAAGTTTGGGCAATGGGAAAAAATATCCCAACGCTTGAACCAAAAAAACTCGATCAAAACTTTATTGATGAATTAAAAAAATTCAACTGCTCTCTTTTTATAGTAGCTTCGTTTGGAAAAATAATTCCAAAGACTGTTATCGATATGCCTGAATATAATATATTGAATGTTCACCCGTCACTTCTTCCAAAATTTCGTGGCGCTTCTCCTTTAGAATCCGTAATACTTTCTGATGAAACCGAAACTGGTGTAACAATTATGCTTGTTGATGAAGAAATGGATCATGGACCTATAGTTGCACAAAAAAAATCTGAAATATCAAATTGGCCACCAAAAATAAGTTGCTTAGAAAAAAAACTGGCAGAAGATGGAGGAAAACTCCTTGTAGAAGTTTTGCCAAAATGGATAGACAGAAGTATAGAACCAAAAAATCAAATTCATGAACTTGCCACTTACACAAAGAAAATTAAAAAAGAGGATGGACTAATCAGTCTCAGTGATAATCCTTATATTAATTTCAAAAAAATTATGGCTTTAGAAGGATGGCCAGGCACATATTTCATAACAAAGAAAAAAGATAAAGACATTCGCGTTCAAATAAAAGAAGCTGAATTTAAAAATAACTCGCTCATTATTAAGCGAGTCACTCCTGAGGGGAAAAAAGAAATGAATTATGAAGATTTTCTTCGAGGACTTTAATCCGATCAACTAAAAATCACTATTACTTATATCGTTCATTTCCACACCTCCTGCTGTTTGAAAATTAGAACTTATTTTAAAAGCATTATAAGATGCGTAAACTAAAACAAAAGCGATCAAAGCGCAACCTAAAAGCACAACTCTTGAAGCCCAATTTGGCACATATCCATCCGATGTCTTATTTATCATAATTTAATTATTATTGTCTTTACTAAAAAATCCTCTTAAAATTTTCTTAATTTTTTGATGTCCTTTTTTTAGGATCTGCTTTCTATATTTCTTTTTATTTCTAACTTCTTTTAATATCTCATCTTTCATATCATCAATAGATGCATAAAGATTATCTGTCTCAGCCACAGCGCGTAAAGTTTCGTCTTCTAAATGAAGATTTATTTCCGCTCTGAATATGTCACCCTTAAAATGATGATTTGATGTTTTTCCTATTTCTACATCTGCATACACATTTTCATTTTCTAGATCGATCAATTTATCAAGCGCTGATAATTTTTTTTCCAAATAATCTGAAATAGAAGGAGTAGATTCCAGATTTGTTAACTTAAGATTAGATCTCATATATTAAATTTTATTAATTATAACAACTACCACTGTCCTTTTCTTAATTATTATAACCTATACAAATACTATTATAAACCTTATATCTTATTTTGCATTTACAATATTTTTTGCTAATATAATTCTGTTCGCTATTATATTGTATGTAGCCACAAATAGCGCAATATTCCGCGGTAGCTCAGTGGTAGAGCGGTCGCCTGTTAAGCGATTGGTCGTAGGTTCGAATCCTACCCGCGGAGCATACTTTTTGTTTGAATGCTAAAAAGTCTCTTCTGCCCTTGTGGCGTAAGGGGCTTTTTAGGTTCTAACTCTTCATTTAGTTTCTTTTGGTTTTTCAATTCATTTTCGATCAATAAAAACGGATGTAGCTTATCAATTATGAGTTTTTTGTCTTTTAAAATTAGGTTCGAACCAATCGTTGAAAATATATTCCTCTTCTTCTGAAGATCATCTGTATTAAAATTCTTTAGTGCAAATGCGCAAAACGTAAAAATCCTCTCGGTGACTTCTAGAGAGCCATCAAGCCTTTCTTTGACTCCTGCCATTTGTTTTTCTAATTGATTCCTTTCAGTGATGATTTCAGCTTTCAAACGTGCAAATTCCTCTGGAGAATACATTTCATAATTTGAATTCTGTGGCGATGTAAATGCAAAGTTAAGATTCTTCAAGCGAAGTCTGACACGTATCATAAGAAGCTTGCAAAGATTTTCGCAAAGTAGTTTCTTCGTTATTAAAGTCACCCTGTTTGTCATGTAAATAATCCAAAGCAATCTTAAGATAGTCATCATCTATAGTTATTTTTTGAAGTTCTGACTTAAATTGATCTTCTAATTCTTCAAGACGAATGCATTTTTGACTACATATAATTATCGTTAAGTTTGTAGTAAGCAACAAGGTTGGATTCGTTACCTTCTAGTTCTCCTGGATTGTTGTAATGGTTAGATATTGTAGTACTACTTAATTCTACATTCCATATTCTAACATCATCAACTTTTCCATCAAATCTACAACATGC
>Ga0172379_10000571_pt1 | contig 90449 bp, 76 predicted proteins | sample GrowelOW334metaG_FD_119756 | JGI IMG/M metagenome (GOLD analysis project Ga0172379, IMG submission 119756) | Groundwater microbial communities from an aquifer near a municipal landfill in Southern Ontario, Canada - Groundwater well OW334 metaG | ecosystem: Environmental > Aquatic > Deep...
CACGGTGGATAGAGGCCAAACTGTCTCACGACGTTCTGAACCCAGCTCGCGTACCGCTTTAATTGGCGAACAGCCAAACCCTTGGGACCTTCTCCAGCCCCAGGATGCGATGAGCCGACATCGAGGTGCCAAACCGATCCGTCGCTGTGGGCGCTTGGGATCGATCAGCCTGTTATCCCTAGAGTAACTTTTATCCGTTGAGCGACAACCCACCCACGTGGTGAAGGGCATATTACTAGCCCGGTTGCCGGATCACTATCACCGACTTTCGTCCCTGTTCGACCTGTAAGTCTCACAGTCAGGCTCACTTGTGCGATTACACGACCGCTCCGATTTCCATCCGGAGCTAGTGAACCATTGCGCGCCTCCGTTACATTTTAGGAGGCAACCGCCCCAGTTAAACTACCCGGCAAACACTGTCCCCCGCTCTGTTTCAGAGACGGGGTGAGCGACGTCGGAACGCGAGGGTGGTATCTCAAGGTTGACTCCACCCCGGCCTAAGCCGAGGCTTCAAAGTCTCCCACCTATCCTGCGCACGCAAACCAACGACGCAATGTCAGCGTATAGTAAAGCTTCATAGGGTCTTTTCGTCCTACCGTGATCTACCCGGCATTTGCGCCGGGACTGAAATTTCACCGGACCTCGCGTCGAGACAGTGCCCATACCGTTATACCATTCGTGCGGGTCGGAACTTCAAAGAGGTTCCTTCTGATGGTGAATCAGAAACCCCGCGCATGCGGGGCGCACAACCCACTCTTGCGAGTGACGCCTGTTGTCACCCTGAGCTTGTCGAAGGGTGCTGCGTCGCGATTCTGACGCGCCCCATGTCGCCATGGGGATCGGACTATATCATCGACTCATTGCTGAGCCGCGTCGCGTGTAGTCTCTGAGGATCCTATTCCAATTCATCTTCATTAGCCTCTCCACCAAGTATCACAATTAACCTTTGGCGAAAGGGTTCTTCGAGCTTATCCATCTCTTCAGGTGTCGCACCCCTTACCGCCTCCTCCGCTTCTGCAAGGATATTCTCGATTTCTGCTGCAGTGAGACTGTCGATAATCCCATCTCGGAGCAACTCCCACGGGAATATTGTTTCTCCTAAGAGATCATCGGCTTCGTTCTCTGCACAGAATTGTTCAAATTCACCCATACATTGATTGGAATAGTTTCCTGCTGATTGGCCGCAGGAGACAGATTGTTACGTAGTTAACAATAATTGTCAATGACGTACTGCTCCATACTCGGCTATTCCAGCATATAGCGACGTTTTACACTGTTCGTGGACTTCTGGTGCCGCGAATCTAACGGAATGATTCATATGTTCTATTGAACTCGGCTTTCTCCTTTTGCCCATCCCTCGACTTTCGTCAGGGATATCACACGTCTCGAGTGCGAGACCGCTTATCAATCATGACGAAACTCCTCAGTGCTCCCGCTTGCGCGGGATTCGGGCAAGTGTAGATCGACCACCCGACAAGGAATTTCGCTACCTTAGGACCGTTATAGTTACGGCCGGCGTTCACTAGGGCTTAGTTTGGAAGCTTTAACACCTCCTTACGTGACCTTCTAGTACTGGCCAGGCATCAGCCCCTATACATTGCCTTACGGCTTAGCAGGGACCTGTGTTTTTGATAAACAGTCGCATGGGCTCTTTTGTTGCAGCCACGGACATTGCTGTACATGGCAGTCCTTATCCCGAAGTTACGGACGCTTCATTGCCGAGTTCCTTAACGCGAGTTTTCCCGTTCACCTAGGTCTACTCGACCACCCCACCAGTGTTGGTCTGCGGTACGGTTTCATGAGACTCTCGAAGCGACGATTTTCTTGGAAGCAGAAAGAGTCAGACTCGACCCCTAGAAGGAGCCATTTGGTATCGACGCTCAGCTCAGCCCGAGGATTTGCCTTCGGGCCTCAACGCTTTACGTCTTCCACGTGCAGTCAATAACACGCTCTGGTCTTCCCACTCCGTCACGCCGCTTCTAGGTTGAAAACATCCTGAACGATTCACATGCCCCCGAAGGGGTAGAGGCGAATCGTCCGATCAGTCATCTCCCTTGGGCGATTCTCATGAAGTACAGGAATATTGACCTGTTGTCCATCGGTTACGCCTTTCGGCCTGGCCTTAGGACCGACTAACCCCACGCCGATTGCCGTTGCGTGGGAAACCTTGGGGATTCGGCGGGCAGGGTTTTCACCTGCCTAGTAGTTACTCATGCCAACATTCTCGCTTCCGTCCGCTCCACAATGCCTCGCGACACTGCTTCGCTGCTGGACGGAACGCTCCTCTACCACGCCCGCATGCCCGAAGGCACGCGAGTGTTCACCGCTTCGGTGTACCGTTTAGCCCCGTTGAGTTTTCGGCGCACAGATGCGTCGACCAGTGAGCTGTTACGCTTTCTTTAAAGGATGGCTGCTTCTAAGCCAACCTCCTGGTTGTCGAAGCACCTGCACTTCCTTATCCACTGAACGGTACTTGGGGACCTTAGCGAATGATGAGGGTTCTTTCCCTTTCGACGATGGCAGTTCGCTGTCACCGTCTCACTCCCGTCGCTCTAAAGACTGGTATTCGGAGTTTGTCAGGATTTGGCAGGTCGAGAAGACCCCCGCATCCAAACAGTCGCTCTACCCCCAGTCGTATACGACGAGGCTGCCCCTAAAGGCATTTCGAGGAGAACCAGCTATCTCCGGGTTCGGTAAGCTTTTCACTCCCATCCACAAGTCATCCCAACGTCTTGCGATACGTTATGGTTCGGGCCTTCAGCCGCCTTTCGGCGACCTTCACCCTGCTCATGGATAGCTCACCCGGTTTCGGGTCTTGTGCCAGCGATAGACGCCCTATTCGGACTCGCTTTCGCTCCGGCTCCGGCTAAAACTGCCTTAGCCAAACCGCTGACAACAAAGTCGTTGGCTCATTATGCAAAAGGAACACTGTGACCCCTTGCGGGGCTCCAATTCCTTGAACGCATCACATTTCAGAGACTATTTCATCCCCCTTTCGGGGTGCTTTTCACCTTTCCCTCACGGTACTATCCGCTATAGATCTCTGCATCTGTTTAGCCTTGGATGGTGGTCCACCCGGATTCAGACCGGATTTCACGTGTCCGATCCTACTTAGGATACTCCTACCGCCCTCCCGCATTTCGTCTACGGGGCTCTCACCCTCTTTGGCCGCCCGTTCCAGGGACGTTCGCCTATGAGGGAGGTGTCGGATATCGGAGTCCTGCAACCCCTCGTGCAAGCACGAGGTTTAGGCTGTTCCCCTTTCGCTCGCCACTACTTGGGGAATCTCTAATTTGATTTCTTTTCCTTCGGTACTGAGATGTTTCAGTTCCCAAAGTGACCTTCCCGCTTGCGCGGGATCATGGAACATAACTTCCATGGGGTTTCCCCATTCGGAGACCTCCGGTTCATAGCGCCTGCCTAGCGGCTGGCCGGAGCATTTCGCAGCTGGCTGCGTCCTTCATCGGAATGCAGAGTCGAGGCATCCATGTGATGCGATGAGTAACATTTTTCTCGTGCCCCGCTTGCGCGGGGCGTTTCCTGTTCATGTGCTACGCCATAAGCGCGGCACAGAACTGGTGAAATTCATGTAGATCTTGATCAAATTCTATCGAGCCGATGCTTTCAAGGAGCATGGGGTGGGAAATCACCCGGCAACCTCTCATCCTTGCGGATAAAAAAGAGCGGGTGGCTCACGCACACCCGCAGAATTTCGTCTCGAAGACGGAATACTACGGGTAGTCGCGATTCACCATAAGCTGGACCATTGTAATGAGACATCGGGAAGGGTCAAGGACATCCGATCACTTTTTGGCGACAAGTAGATGCCATTCACGGCTCGGTTCCTTCTTCAAGAATGCCCTTCATTCTCTCTCCTGCATGCATGCAAGCAATTGCCACAGAATCGCCTTCTGAAAGCTTTTCCTCAGGCACGGAATCAAAGAGCACATAGTGCGTATCGAACGGAGGCGACGAATCGATGACGTGAAACTTCATGGAGTGGGAGCACAACAAACCGTACGGTCGAGAATGGAAAGATGGAAAAGCCCTACACAGCCACCTTCGGCTGTTCCTTCGCTCTCCGTTCCTTTTCACCATGCAATGCCTCCCTGAGGAACAATTCCCGAAGGAGCATTTCCGCTCGAGAATCCTCGAGTCGCGTGATGGAATCTGGCGAGGTCAGACCTGGATCAGTATCAAGCAATCGGCGACGCTTCTCTGCAGCCATGTGCGCACCCAGAATCTCATGCTGCAATTGCTGGGGCAATTCCGCACGAAGCCCATCAATGCGTTGCTCGGAATCCTCGATAAGCCTCCACATGCGCGGACCTCTCCCCTTCTCTGTCTCCGCACGCCATGCGGAACCGAAGCGACGACGAGCCGCATCATCCGCCCCCCTCGCACTCTCGAAGTCGGGCGTGAGACATGGCTGTCGGAACCTTTCTGTGTGATCGTGCGACATGGGGGGTGGGAAGAAAGGACGACAATGTACACCCGCTGGAGACGAAGACAAGAGCGTACGAAAACAGCGTGCCATCCCTCGACCCTTCGTCTCGCTGCGCTCACTCAGGGCAAGCTGGTCGGGATGACACGCTGCTAATTATCAATGAATCATGCGGCAACTGCCTCCTCCACCGGCGCCTCTGCGGCGTCCGTCTCGCCGGACTTGCGGGAGGAGAGCAGCACGAGCCGATCGACGATGATCTCCGTCTGGCTCTTCTTCTCGCCCTTGGCGTTCTCGTAGTGGTTCGTCTGCAGACGTCCTTCCACGTACAGCGGCGCGCCTTTCTTCACGCGCTTGCCGGAGAACTCGGCGAGGCCGCCCCAGCAGACGAGGCGATGGAATTCCGGCTCCCGCTGGATCTGCCCTTGGGCATCCTTCCAGGAGCGGTTGGTGGCCAGCCCCAGGAGGGAGAGAGGCTTGCCGGCCTTGGTCGCCTTCACCTCGGGGTCGCGCGTGGCGTTCCCGAGGAGGGTGACGCGGTTCACGTTGAACATAAAAGAGTAGGGGAAAGAAATACAGGAGGCATAGCCTAAGGAAGACTCCGTGCGGGGAAATGACCTGCGGAATGTATTGTTTGGCTTACATCAGATTTTCCGCTTCAGGAAGAGGAGCTGGACGTTCTATGGAGACGTGGAACGCTTGGAGGAATCCGAAGAAACATCGAAGAACGGCCCCCTTCCGGAGACCGTTCTTATTTTCCAGCCCCCTCCCCTTGTTCCCCTCCCCCACTGGGGGAGGGGCTGGGGGTGGGGGGTTTTACGCGTCTTCCATCGCCTCCTCGCTCGCCGCATCCTTCATCTCTTCCTTTGCCGACTCGCCGGAGGCTTCGACATCCTTTCCCTCTTCGATACCACCTTCGACTTCTTCGACGGTCTCGGTGCCCGTCACTTCGAGTTCGGCGATCTTGTCGGTCGTGGGCAGCATCTCCTCAGCCTCCTCCGCCGCTTCGACGCGGGAACCCATCTCTACCACTTCGACCTCCCCTTCTTCGACGGTCACCTTCTCCTCGGGCTGGACCTCCTCCTTGAACTTCAGGAGCTCAACCTTGAGACCGAGCGCCTGGAGCTCTTTGACCAAGACGTTGAAGGACTCGGGAATGGAGGGGCGACGAATGGGCTCGCCCTTCACGATGGACTCGTACGCCTTGGAACGACCGATGACGTCGTCGGACTTGATCGTGAGCATTTCCTGCAACGTGTAGGCCGCGCCGTAGGCTTCCAGCGCCCACACTTCCATTTCTCCGAAGCGCTGTCCTCCGTGCTGTGCTTTGCCTCCGAGCGGCTGCTGCGTGACAAGGGAGTACGGACCGACGGATCGGGCGTGGATCTTGTCCTCAACCAAGTGGAGCAGCTTGAGCATGTAGACCATGCCGACCGTGGTCTCGTGGGCGAAACGTTCGCCGGTACGCCCGTCGAAGAGCTGAACCTTGCCCGTCCGGGGAAGATTCGAAGCTTTTAGGAATCCTTCGATCTGATCTGTGGAAATACCGTGGAGCGTGGGCGTGGCGATCTTGATGCCGAGGAGCTGGCATGCCCATCCGAGGTGGGTCTCCAGGATCTGTCCGATGTTCATACGGGATGTAACGCCGAGCGGGTTCAGGATGATATCGACGTGCGTGCCGTCCGCGAGGAACGGCATGTCTTCACGGGGCACCACACGGGCGACGACTCCCTTGTTGCCGTGGCGACCGGCCATCTTGTCCCCTACCTGGATCTTGCGCGTCTGCGCGACGAACACCTTGATCTGCTTGATGACGCCCGTGGGCAACTCATCGCCCTCCGCGCGGTCGAAGACGTGCACGTCGACGACCTTCCCTCCGGCGCCGCCCGGGAGGCGGAGCGAGGAATCCTTCACGTCCTTGGCCTTGTCGCCGAAGATCGCCTGCAGGAGGCGCTCCTCCGGCGTCAGCTCGGTCTCACCCTTGGGTGTGATCTTGCCGACCAGGATGTCGCCCTCGTGGACGGTGGCACCGATGCGCACGACGCCGTCCGGAGCGAGATCTTTCAGCTTCGCCTCACCCACGTTCGGAATATCGCGCGTGACGAGCTCAGGACCGAGTTTCGTGTCGCGGATGTCGGTGACGTAGGACTCGATGTGGATGGAATCGAAGTCGCCGCGCTGCACGATGCGATCGGAGATGATGACGGCGTCCTCGAAGTTGTAGCCCTCCCAGGAGAGGTAGGCCACGAGCAGGTTCTGCCCGAGTGCCAGCTCGCCCTGCTCCACCGCCGCGCCATCCGCCAGCGGGTCGCCTCTGCGGACTTTCTGGCCACGGAACACGCAGGGGCGCATGTTGAAGCACGTGCCCTGATTTGAGCGGAGGAAGGTCTGGAGCTTGTGGGTGACTTTCTTGCCCGAGCGATACACCACGGAGACGAGCTGCGCGTCCGCGGCCGTCACCTCTCCCTCCTCCTCCGCAAGAACCGCATGTCCGGAGGCGCGGGCCGCGAGGCCCTCGATGCCGGTCCCCACGAGCGGGGAGTGCGGCCGGATGAGCGGTACCGCCTGTCGTTGCATGTTCGTTCCCATCGAGGCGCGCGTGTTGTCGTCGTGCTCGAGGAACGGAATGAGTGATGTGGAAATCGAAAGGATCTGCCGGGGGGAGACGTCCACGTGCGTTACGTCGCGGACGTGCGCCAGCATGGTCTCGCCCGCTTTGCGGGAAGGAATGCGGGTCGTGATGAACTCACCGTGCTCCGTGTAGTCGGTCTGCGCCTGCGCGATCATGAGGTGGCGCTCCTGCTCCGCATCCACGTAGATCACTTTGCTCGTGCAGTACGCGCGAACCGGGACCGTCTTCAGGCCTTCTTTCTTAAGGAGTGCGATCACTTTGGACGCCATCGCCTTCGTGTCGACCTTGTCGCCCTCCTTCAGTACGACCTTGCGCTGCTCCTTCACCGTCACGTCGAGGATGCGGCCGACGAGACGGTCGGGATCGAACGGCACATCGTGCTTCACCTCCCGGTACGGCGTCTCGAGGAAACCGTACTCGTTGACGCGGGAGAAGCCCGCCAAGTGCACCACGAGACCGATGTTCGGGCCTTCGGGTGTGGCGATGGGGCAGATGCGGCCGTAGTGGCTGGTATGAACGTCGCGGACGTCGAAGCTCGCGCGCTCGCGGGAGAGTCCGCCGGGGCCCATGGCCGAGAGGCGGCGCTTATGCGCCAGCTCGGCGAGCGGGTTCGTCTGGTCCATGAACTGCGAGAGCTGCGAGCTCGCGAAGAACTCGCGCATGGCGGCCGTAATCGGGCGGCAGTTGATGAGCTGGGTCGGGGTGACGGTCTCCAGATCCATGACGGTCATGCGATCCTTCACGATGCGCTCCGTGCGTACGAGACCCACGCGGTACTTGTTCTGGACGAGCTCGCCGACGCTGCGGACGCGGCGGTTACTGAGGTGATCGATGTCGTCCGGGATACCGTGGCCGTTATTGAGCCGGACCATTTCCTTGATGATCGACACGAAGTCCTTCACCTGGAAGACGCGGTGCGCCTCATCACTGGGCGTCGTGAGGTCGAAGCGGCGGTTGAGCTTGTAGCGGGCGATGTTGCCCATGTCGTACTTCTTGAAGTCGAAGAAGAGCGAATCGATGAGCTGCTTGGCGTTCTCGGGCGTGGCCAGATCTCCGGGGCGGATCTTGCGGTAGACGCTCTGGTAGGCCTCCTCCACGGTACGCAGCGGGTCTTTCTCGAGCGTCGTGAGGATGTAGTCATGCTCCTGCTCCGTCACATCCTTGAAGAGATCCAGGATCTTCGAGTCGGTCTCGTAGCCGAAGACGCGGAGCAGCTGCGTGACGGGGATCTTGCGCTTGCGGTCGATTTTGCACGTGATGATGCCGCGGCGGTCGGTCTCGATCTCCAGCCACACGCCGCGCTTCGGGATGATCTTGGCGGCGTGGTACTTCGGGTACTCCGGCATCTTCGAGAAGAAGACGCCCGGCGAACGGACGAGCTGGTGAACGACGACGCGCTCGATGCCGTCGACGATGAACGTGCCGCCCTCGGTCATGAGCGGAATCGAACCGAGGAAGACATCCTGCTCCTTGATTTCGCCCGTCTCCTTGTTGATGAGCTGCACGTGACCCTTCATGGCCGCCTCGAAGCTGAGGTTGCGGCGGCGGCAGGTGTCCGGATCGTACTTCGGCGGATCGAACGAGTGGCCGAGGATGCGAAGTTCCATCTTCTTCCCCGAGAAGTCCGTGATGGGGGTGATCTCCTCCAGCAGTTCCTTGAGCCCCTCCATGAGGAACCACTTGTAGCTCTGGATCTGCATCTCGATGAGCGAGGGGACGTGCGCTTCATCCTCTTCCTGCACGAGGAACACGCGACCGTCCTGGACCTTGGCAGGATGAAGCTCCTGCGGCAGGCGGCTGAAGACCGCGGGCGTGCGACCGGCGACCGGCACCACGTGCGGCACGAGCCGGGGCAGGACATCCGTCGTGACGTGCATCTGGTAGTTGCGCTTCGGAGGCATTTTCACGGGCGGGCGGACCACCGGCACCTCCTTCGCCACGGCTTTCGCGACGACCTTCGGCTCCTGTTTCTTCTCCGGCGCACGCACGACTGGCTTCTTGATTTCCGGCTTCTTCTCCACCTTTTTTGGAACGACTTTCGCGACCACTTTCTTCGCAGCCTTTGGGGCTTTCTTCACCGCCTTCTTGGGTGCGGCTTTCTTCGCCTTGGGCTTCAGCTTGGGTTTCGCTTTCACCTTCGTCTTCACCTTCTTCGCGGACTTCGGATGGGACTTCTTCGCAGGTTTCTTCGCAGGCTTCTTCTTGCTGGCCATAACAAACGGGTGGAAAGGATGAGATCTCCTCGCGTATGCACGGCGAAGGAGACGAGGGAAACGCTGCACGGCTCTCAGAACGCAATCGGAAGCCGCCGTGCGATGTACGCGGGCAGTGTAAGGCGAAAGAGAGGCAAGTCAAAGGGATTTTCCGGTGATTTCAGCCTTCCCTGGCAACTCACTTCGCACCTTTTCCACGCCTTTCTTTTCCCCTGCCGGGAGCGAAACGAATGGGTAAATATGCAACGATATCCTCCCTCTCCATTCCGAGAAAATCCGTCAGCTTCTTCTGACGATCCGGATCTGCCAGTGCCATACCAATGAGTCGTTCGCAGATTCCCGTATCCACGATGTCCTCAAGTTCAGCAGCAAACATTTCACTCAGTTCCTCCGAAGCTCCGTCGAGAGCTGCAAGAAGATCATCCACGGTCGCCTGCGAAGCCGGAGGCAGTTCGAGATACCGCTGCTCCGACTGTAGTTCCTCCGCAGCCAATTTTCTCGCACGTTCCGCCTGTATCGCTTCCTGTCTCTTGTGATCGAGACCCTCGAAGAAGGAGATGAGCTCGGGAGTACCGAGCTGTTTGTTCTTCATGAGCCGCGCAACGACGCCATAGTTTTGCAGGAGGGTTTCCCTCTGAAGAGCAGAGAATGCGTATGCCTGGATTTGCGATTCCGGAACACCTAACGTTCTCCCCTTGTCGATCACAAGAGCTGGATATTTACCGTACTTGTTTGCGAAAACCTCCCATTCGGGATTCGAATCCGCCTCGGCCATGAGAACATTGCCAAATGCATGTCGCAGTTTCCCTGTCGCTTCCGCGATCTCCGAGAAACCAGGACCGTATTCAGCCTGCCCTTCAGAAGCTGCATTTTCCGGGCCTTTGACCTTGTGTGTCGCCATCGAGACAGTATAGCTGAAACAAGCCTTCTCTTCCATTCCTCCTTGCCCTCTCTGCCCTCTCTGCCTTTCTTGCCTTCCTTGCCCTCTCCCAACCCTCCCATTCTGAGCACAATCTCTACACCAGCTTCTGCGACCGCAATGTCCACGCGCACAGCTTGAAGAGCAAGCGCACCCCAACGTTCGCATCCCACTCATCATCACCCGGCGCCACCTCGACGAGGTCGAACCCGACGATCTTCTTGCCGGACTTCGCGACGGCCTTGATGAGGAAGAGAGCCTGATTCCAGTTGAGCCCGCCCGCAACCGGTGTGCCGGTGTGGGGACAGAGCCCGGGGTCGAGCGCATCGATGTCGAAGGAGATGTAGACCTCCTTGGGGAGCTCGGCAACGATCTCCTCGCAGATCTCCGCCCAGCGCGTGCCGGAGAAGAGACGCGCCCAGTTGTCCTCGTCGAAGAAGGTCTTGATCCGGCCCTTGCTCTTCTCGATCACCTCCATCTCCTCCCGGCAGAAATCGCGGACGCCGACCTGCACGAGCTTCGCGACGTTCGGAATGTCTTCCGCCACGTGCCGCATGATCGAAGCATGCGAGTGTCCGAGGTCCTCGAAAGCCTTCCGGAGATCACAGTGCGTGTCGAAGTGCAGGACGCCCATGCCGGGGTGCGCCGCAGCAACGGCCTTGATGGCGCCGAAGGGCGTGGAGTGCTCGCCGCCGATCAGCCCCGGGATCTTCCCCTGCTTCAGAATCGCCATCGTCTGCTCCTCAACAAACGCATTGACCTTGTCACTGAGCGCGTTCACTGCATCTGCATCCTTCCGGTTTGAGGCATCAGCGAATCCCTTCTCCATAACCTTTAGGGCATGCTCCTTGGCTTCAGAATTCCATCGTCGCACGTCCTTAGATTCCGGAAGCATCGCGATCCTCGCCCGGTAGAGCGAGCCGATCTCACGGTCGAAGAGATCCACCTGCGTGCTTGCCTTGAGAATGGCTAAAGGGCCTTCGGCCGTCCCGCCGCCATAAGATACCGTGGCCTCCCACGGAACGGGCAGGAGCACGATCTCTGCCTCCTCCGGCGTGCATGGGAGTCCGAAGATACCGGAGCCGCGTGCCGCCGCCCCCAAGTGATCGAAGAGAGTATCGCTATCGATGGAGGAGTCATTCTTTGCTGCCATGAATGCGGGGGAAATTACGGTGGAATGATAGCGTGTCATGGTGGCTATGACACGAGTCGCCCCTCGACTACGCTCGGAGTGACACGCTTCCCTCCTCAGAAGCTTGCGAAAAATTCATTGACATCGAAGGTGACAACCCTATAATCCGCGCTTGTTTCCAAGATTATTCACGAGATGACCCCTCCATCTGAGCCTCCCGGAAGTCACTGGAAGAAAGCACCGCGCGCAAGCCGCCACCAGCGGATCTCCACTCGCTACATGCGTGACCGGTGGGAGCGTTTCCTGTCACAGGATCGCCGTGGAATGCTCATGATCGAAGGGGTGCCCGTGGACACGATTGTCGCGAAGTACGGGACGCCGATCTACGTCTACGTGGAGAGCGAGATTCGCATGCGTGCGCAGCGCTTCAAGAAGGTCTTCGGCCCGGAGATCGGCTTTCAGTTCGCCGTGAAGTGCAATAGCAATCTGGAGATCCTCCGCATCCTGCGCGAGGAGGGATTTGAGCTGGACTGCTCGAGCGTCGGAGAGCTGATCCTCGGTCTGCTCGCCGACTTCAAGCCCAAGCAGCTCTCCTTCACCAATCTCTACAAGAACGAGCAGGACCTCTTCTTCGCCACGAAGATGGGCGTGCAGTCGATCACGGCGGACTCCATCGAGGATCTGGAGCAGATCGCCAAGACCGCCAAGAAGCTCAAGCGGCACATCGACGTAGCCATCCGGGTCAATCCGATGCTGGAGATCGGGCACTACTCCACGCGCGACAACAAGTACGGTATCCCCATCGGGTACATCGACCGTGCCATCGAGCTCGCGCGCAAGAGCCCCTTCGTGGACCTGCAGGGCTTCCACTTCTTCGGGGGCTACGTGCACGAGACGCGTGTGTACAAGGCTGCGGCACGCATCATGGTGAAGCTCGTCCGGCGCTGCCAGGACCGCGGGATCAAGATCAAGAGCCTCTCGCTCGGCGGCGGCTTCCCTGCGGCCGTAGGCGACGAGGAAGCGTTCCCCATCGAGGACATGAAAGGCTTCCCGAAGTGGTTTCAGGGCCTCCTCCAACGCAACGCCATCGATCACCCTCTCCGGCTCGTCTTCGAGCCCGGGAAGAGCATCGTGCTCAATGCCGGCATCGGACTCACCAAAGTCGTCAGTAAGAAGCGCCTCGGCCTCAAGAAGCGCATGGTGGTGGTGGACTCCTCCGCGTACAACTTCGTCCCGGACGCCCTCGTGCAGGAAGGGCTTCACTACGACCTTCTCCCCGCGTCCAAAATGAACTCCCCGCGTATCCACAAGCTGACCGTCGGGGGCAATACCTGCGACGCCTGGGAGATTATCTCGCGCGATCTGCACATGCCGAAATTGCGGGCGGGGGACCTGCTCGCCATCATGGACGTGGGCGCCTACGCGCAGGTGATGGCCAGTAACTTCAACACCATCAAGCGCGCCGCCATCGTCCTCATCCACCCCGACGGCTCGACGAAGCTCATTCGCCGCCGCGACCGCTACTCGGAAATGTTCGCGCCGGAGCTTGACGTGCTGAAGCTGGCGGGCCCCGACGAGCTGGAGCGCTACAACAACCTCTACCGCGTGAACGTGGACAACTACTGGCGCGGGCAGGGGAAGAAGAAGAACGGGAAGAATGGCAACGGAAACGGCAATGGCCAGCTGAAGAAGAGGTTCAAGGAACTGGAGGGGATGGGGAGTCGTTAGCTCGAACGTTTCTCGTTAGCTGGTTAGCTCGTTATTCTTCGAATTGGCCGATCAGCAAACAACCAGCTAACCAGCTAACGAAATAACGAGCTAACGAAAACCTCAACCCCAGAAACAACCGGACTCAACCTTAGGCAATCAAAAACTTCTGAAACTGCCACGGATCATCATCCGCCGGCGTGAAGTTGTTGATCGTTTTGGCCGCGAGCGTGTCATTCCCGTGCGGCATCCAATCCAGCGGAACAGAGGGCATCTCGCCAAGGTACGGCCCTGCGACGCTCAAGATCTCCTCATGCGGAAGCTGGTCGGGAATCAGGACACCTTTCGTGGGGTTCTTGATCATCCAGAAAACGGCTCCCAGAACCGACGCCGCAACCTGCATCGTCGTGGCATTCATACCGGGGACGAGCCTGCGTGCTTCTTCAATACTGAGAACGGTCCCCGTCCACCAGGATTTGAAATCATGGCCCATGAAGAGGCACCCGAGCTCATCGAACCCCGAGACGATGTCATCATTCATCACCCGCATCTTCTCCTGCTTCACGTAGTGACGATTCCTGAGCGCGTGGAGCGAATCGATGGCTGCGAGACTGGGGCAGTAGGCGTAGTGGACCGTGGGCCGGTAGACGGGCGTGCCGTCGAGGCCGTTGACGGTCAGGTAATCGGAGATCGTGAAGGCCTCGCCGTGACGCACGATCATGCCGACGATGTCCTGGCTGGGCACGCGGGAACGAACGAACGTGTTGATGCCGAAGCGCGCCATGCAGATCTGATTCCGGGGCCCACTGACGTGGATGCGGGCGTCCGGGGGCAGGATGCGCTCGTGTGTCCCCCACCCCATCTCCGCAGGGGCGGTCCCCTCTTCGTAGAAGCCCTCGACGCTCCACGTGTTCACGAACTCGTCGAAGTCGTGGGGCTTGTTAGAGATCTGCGTGTCGATCTCGCTGATGTGGATCACTTTGACCGAGAGGAGCTGCGCGAGGCGGGGATACGCACCCTCGGCGATCGCCTGCCGGATGTCCTTGATGCGGGAGTCATTCGGCTTCTCCGCGATGAGCTTCTTCGCGATATCCAGGAGTCCCCGCTTCGTGAAGTGCGAGACGAGTCCCGGATTGGCGCCATGCTCGATGATCGCCGTCGGCCCGGGCTCCTTCCAGCTGCGGATCATTTCCCGGATGGCCATGTGGCGCACGTAGAGCGTCCGGTCGGTCGTGAGCTTCACGTCCCAATTCTCGTAGGGATCCCAGAGCTCCACGGATGTATTGATGTACAGGACACCGTGCTCATGACACCACCGCAGGATGTCGGTCGCGCCGATGTTCCACGCGAGGTCGATGAGCATGTCGCCCTTGCCGAGGTACTTGCCGAACTGCTGCCCCATCGTCGCCCGCTCGATCTTCTCGCAGACAAACTTCACCCCCTCTTTCAAGGCAGATTGGAGGAGCGGATGCTTTCCGTAATCCACGAAGTCCATCACGGTGATGCGGTCTCGGGGCATGTCGATGTGCCGCAGCAGTATCGGCAGCGTGCACTGGGCGACGCCGCCGTACCCGAGCACCAGAATACGGCCCTGAAAGGAGGTCCGGATACGGCCGGCGAGAGACTCGACCGATTCCATCACCTCACGCGGTGACCGGCGTGGCAGCCGTGTTCAGAACGATGTTGCGGTTCGAGAAGGCCTTCTGGTAGTCCTTGGGGAACTCCTCGCAGCCGCGGAGCACACAGTGCGCGTTGTAGGACGTGCCGCCGAAGAACTCGATGGCGTAATCGATCATCGCCTGCGCATCGTAGAATTTGCAGCTGAAGACGTCCAGGTACACCGAGTTCGTGGCGTTGGCGAAGTGCGCCGAGATGAGAGACGTCTCGATAAGCTGCGTCATGGAGAAGCCCGCGACCGCCTCGGCCTCGCCGAAGTGGACCACCACCGTATCGCCGAAGCGCTTCATGTCGATCCTCCGGGAAAGCTCTGCCGTGAAATCCTTGATCGCCTGCGCATCGCGAATGGGTGCCGGATTGCACCCGTGGAGATCGAGGGAGGTCGCCATACCCCAAGCTTTGCTGTTTTTGTATTCCGCTGCGGTCAGCGGTGTGAATCTCTTCAGGGGAGTATCGGAGTGACGGACAGCTTTTGGTGCGCGGACAGAGAACGTCCGGGAAGCCGAGTGGGCCATGTCAAAAGATTGAGAAGAGAAATATGCCCGAATATAGGCTCGTGACTTCGCATGTCAATAAAAATTTCGCCCTCTGAGGCTCGCAATCTGTCGCTGAAAAAAAATCATCCGTCACCCATTTCCACGATGTGCCTTCACTGAGCCACGCATGGACTGCCGCTGCCGCACGCCGCAGAGAATTTTCTTCAGAAAAAAAATCTTGCGTTGGAAAAATAATCTTTCATCGATGATGGATGGAAGAAAGAAAATGGAGAAAGGATAAGGAGGGAAAGAAAGGTGACCGAAGAATATTTCCCCCTCTGTCTTTTCTTTCTTTTCTTCCCTTTCTTTCCTCCCGATGGTCATCCCTTCGCGGCCGCGAACCTGCGTGCAACTTCATCCCAATTCACGACATTCCACCAAGCATTGATGTAGTCAGCACGCCTATTCTGGTACTTCAAATAATAGGCATGTTCCCACACGTCCAGCGTGAGGAGGGGAACCTTGCCGACGGAGACGGGTGAGTCCTGGTTCGGCGTCTGCATGATCTCCAGCTTCCCCGTGTTGGAAACGAGCCATGCCCATCCGGACCCGAACTGACCCATCGCAGCCGCGGTGAATTTCTCCTGAAAGCCTTCGAGCCCGCCGAACGTGTCCCGCATCGCCTTCTCCAGGTCCCCCGTCGGTTTGGCACCTTTGGGCGGGGCCATGAACGTCCAGAATATGCTGTGATTGAAGAAGCCGCCCCCGTGGTTGCGGACAGGCGTCTGTTTGTCCTTCGGTAATGTGTCGAGGCTCCTCAGGACGTCCTCGATGGGTTTGTCCGCAAGATCGGTCCCGGCGAGAAACTTGTTCGCATTGTCGCAGTACGCCTGGTGATGCTTGTCATGGTGGATGTGCATCGTCACCTCATCGATGAAGGGCTCCAGCGCGTCGTAGGGATAGGGAAGGTCGGGGAGGACGTATGCCATAGGGAAGAATGGGAATGAATGAGGAACGGTATCGGTTTCTCCTCTTGTGGGCAATCAACAAGACCAAAGTCTTATCCTCTCAGAACCCCGAATTCCTTCTATACTGTCCCTGATGGAAATCCGCCTCCTCACGACTCCCGGGGAACTGTCGGCCTACGACCTATGGGTGAAACATCACCCGCAGGGCAGCCTGTGGCAGTCCATTGAATGGAAAGGCTATCAGGAGGCATTCGGGCGGCAAACGCGCGTCTACGGGGCAATGGAGGGCTCTCAGATCCTCGCAAGCGCCCTGGTGATCATCGACCGGACGGCTGGGGGATTCTGCACGTGGGATATTCCCCGCGGACCCCTCGCCCTTGGAATGGAAAATGAGAAATGGAAAATGGGAAATGAATGGAAACCATTCTTGGACCGCATCATCTTGAGTGCTCAAAGAGAAAAATGTCTCAGTCTGTTCCTGTCTCCCCCTGCTCCATTTTCAATTTTCAATTTTCAATTTTCCATTCGCCCCTCAGGGCGCCACGAACAACCCGAAGCCACACGGATCTTGGATCTGACACAACCGGAAGAAGCCCTCCTGGCACAGATGCACCAGAAAGGCCGCTACAACATCAAAGTGGCTGAAAAACACGGCGTGCGCGTGGAGGAGTCCAAAGACATCGATGCCTTCTACGCGCTCCTGAAGGAGACCGGCGGTCGAGACGCTTTCGGCATCAAGCCGAAGACTCACTACGAGGCCTTCTTGAAGGAACTGCCGGGGAGCTTTCTCCTGCTGGCGTACGCAGCGCAGAACGACAGCGTGCGCCCTTCTCCCGGAACGGGGGTGGGGATGGGGGCGAACAGCCCAGGCTACAAGGAAGCCCTCGCCGGCCTTCTCGGAATCATCTGGAATGGAACCGGAGTGTATTACTACGGGGCGAGTTCCTATGCCCACAGAGCCCTCATGGCGCCCTACCTGCTCCAATGGGAGGCGATGAAGCGCTGCAAGGCCCTCGGATGCGTTTCCTATGATCTCCTGGGCATCTCTCCCCCGGGAGCCCCCCAAAGCCATCCCTGGACCGGAGTATCGGCCTTCAAGGAGAAATTCGGCGGGACAGTCGTCACATATCCCCCGGAGCAGCAGATCGTGCTACGGCCCGTATTGAATAGCCTCTTGGGGCTGAAGCGGAAATTCTTTGGATAATTTGCTTCCCCTTCCCCTCCCCCATGGGGAGGTCGGGTGGGGGATGAGTGCGGCGAAGCGCGGGTCTCGCGGGTTCCCGCGCTGGAGCCGCACCTTGAAGGAGGGTGTCCATGAGGGAACCTTGGTTCCCTCATGCATCAAAAAGAGCCCCCTCACTCTAGAGGGGGCCCTTTCGTGCCTATTTTGGGCAAAGATCACACGATGATCAGCTCTGGTAGTTCGTGGAGTTGACGGACGTGTCTGAGTACTCGACCCAGTTGAAGTCTTGTGCGACGGCTGTCTGATCCTCGTAGTCGGACCACTGCATGTGGCTCGTCGTGGAGGAGAACGTCGAGTTCGTGCTGGACGCGAAGTCCTGCAGAGACACAAGAATGTTCGATGTGTTGGTCGCAACGACATCGGGGTTCGTGACATTCGCCCTCAGGACGAAGGTCTTGTTCGAACCTGGATCGATCTTCGTGTCGACCGTTCCCGTGCGGATATTGTCGCATTGCACGAGGAATGCGCCGGAGTTCGACATGACGATCGGAGTACCGGCTGTCGTGAACGTGTTACACGCGTGGGTCGCCGATGTGTTGGCCTTGTTGTAGAAGACCCAAGAAGTGTAATCGATGGCAACGTTCGTGGCGGTGACGTTGAAGATCACGCCGGAGAGCGTGAACTTGTTGAGACCGTTCTTCGTGTTGTTGTTCGTGAGAGCGGAGAACTTGAAGACACCCAGCTCCTTCACGCCAGACGGCACGTTGGAACCGTTTGCATCCGCGTTCGCGTTCACGATGGAATCAAGCTTCGAGAGAACGGTGATGTTCTGTGCTCCGGCAATGTACGTCCCGGACGACGTGACCGTCGATGTACCGATGAAGACTTCGCCATCATCGGTCTGATCGTCATCGTTGCCCGCGAGGTTGTTGCTGGAATCCACGCCGCGTGCGCGGACCGCGCCCGTACCCGTGGCGCTGCTGTTTGCAGAGTTCATATCGATCCAGAATGACACACCGGTTCCGGAAGTGGCTCCGGACTCGTCGCCCTTCATGCTGGGCTTCACGAGCACATTGACCTCGTCAGCCTTCGGCACAACGAGTTGCTGGCTCTGCATGCTGGCGCAGAAAGTCGTGACTTGCGCTTGAGCAGCACCGTTTACGAGACCGGGGTTGAAACCTGGGACATCATCCGATCCACAGTTGTTCGTCGTGGCGGAAGCGAAAGGTGTCGTCTGTCCGACCTTATAGAGATCGAGACGGTCGACCGACTTCGCCTTGGAACCGGAGGACGTGAGCTGGAGGTTCGTGATGTCGATCGGCTCGTTGATCGCGCGGAAGTTCAAGCTGAGGACGGATTCACCCAGCGCACCAGCGAGGAGCTGGCGGCTGCGGATGGTCTCCTTCTTCGTGACGAAGAGTGTTCCCTGCGAGACCAGGCTGTATGACGGGGAATTGGCTGTCGTGACCGTCACGTCGCATGTGCTTGCGCAGGTACCGTTCGTCTTGATGCCGGAGAGGCTCGTGCCGCGATCGACGGTCTCCGCCTCAACGTAGGAGGTGGAACCCGTTGCGAAGCGCAACTGGAGCGTCGTGGCGGTCGTGAGGGACCCCGCGATGTCCGCGTGGACCTCGAACTTCACCGTCTGCTCTTTGCCGACGACGAAGCCGCCGTTTGTGATGCCGTCGAACGTGATGGTGTTGGCGGAGGCCGACTTCCCGCTGTCGAGGATCGTATCGACCGTGCCGTCGCCATCCGTGTCAACCCAGAGTCCGTAGTTCACGCCGTTCTGGAGGGCTGTTGCACCGCCCACCGCCTCGAAGATAGCCTTCGTGAGGAGAACGGACTTGGCCTCACCCGCGCGTGCCTCGAACTGGAGGAGACGGATGTTCTTGGCGTTCTTCACTGCGGTCTCCGTGCTCGTGAGAGACTTGACGGTGACCGTGAAGGACGCATCGGCGATGCGCTGCGCATTACCGACGATGGTGCCGCGAGGACGAACATCCTGGACCTTGTCGCTCGTGGAGAGACCCTCGAGTTCCAGGTTCCAAGTCGTGGTCGTCGCGTTCGCCGTGATGCCGTTGAAACTGCATCCCACCGTGTTCGTGGCGTTGCTGATTTGAGTGGGCTCACCGCAGATCAAAGCCCTGAATTGATCACCCTGTGTGGGGGAGACGCCTGTGCCGTTGTCGGTGAAGTCGACCTTCAACTGCCAGTTCTCCGTGCCATTCACGGTGAAGTCATCGAAGCGGTAGATCTGGAAGGTGGCTGTCGTCGCTCCGGCGTTGGTGCCGAATTCCGTGGAACCCGTCAGTTGGACGCCCTCGATGGAGCGGCCCGTCGTGGCGTTGCGCAGAGTGACGCTGCTCATCACTTCACTGATATCGTCGAAACTCGTGCCATTACCATGGCCAACGGCCAAGGTCGCACCGGTAACGGTGTTGCCCTGAACCGCGATGTACATCTTCTTGACGTTCACTGTCTCACCGCCCGTCGTGAAGACGACGTTGGCGAGGACCGCATCCGTCTGGTCGCGTGTGAAGGTCTGCTGCGACGGTCCGTTGATGGCGATCGTGAACTGTCCCGCATCGACCGTGATGGACGAAACGGTCCCCGTGGGCGTACCCACTGAGGAGCCATAGAGCTGTCCGTTGACGCCGTAGCCGTAGAGGGAACCGACCGCGAAGATGTCCGATGTTTCGTCGAAGTCGATCTGGACTGTCTTGGCTGCGCCGCCGACGAGATCACCGATCACTTCGAGGGTGATCCTGTCGCCCTCGAGAACGGTGAAGGGCGGGCTGAATGTGAGCGCTGCGAACTTGCTCCTGAATTGATCAACCGAGTTGGTGATGACGGTCTTGTCCGTGCGGCGGATGCGGATGTTCGTGACATCGCCGTCGGAAACCGTGCCCGCCTGATGGAGGGTCATGGCGTAGAGCGTCTGATCCTCGATGGAGTTCGTGGAAACCTCGAACTTACCGAGAACGACGTCCTTGTCGCCGACTTCCAAAGCGGAAGGCGTGACGGTGCGGTACGCCACAGAGAGCGTGCCGCTCGTGATTGCTCCCACGCGGAAGCTGTTACCCCGGAGGGGGAAGTTGCCCGAGAGCGACTTCGCGTTCGTCACGAGATCGGAAGCGAGCTCCACTGCGAAGTTGTGCTCCGCGGAAGCTGTAGCCGAAGTCGCGATGTCCGCAACGACATCGACCGTGACGGTCTTGCAGGCCGGCACGACGAGGGGGGACACGAAGCGAACCTCAGCTGTCTGGTCCTTGGAATCGATGGTGCGCTCGCGGGAAACGCGACCGCCGTCGATCGTTGCGTACACGGCGTCGATATCTCCTTTGTCACCGAAGCCCTCATGGAGGACGGTGAGTGTCTCGACTGTCACGCTGTCATCGCAGGAAGCCGTGAGGTCGAGGGAGAGCATCGGAACGGTGTGGGCACCCTTGGGTACCGTGTCACCGATCGGGTTGCTGGAGGAAACGGTCACTTCGAGGGTGCCGTTGCCCTGCGGGAGGGCGCTGTATCCCATGAAGGTGGCCGTGTCCGAGAAGGTGTCGCCATCGGCGGTCTTCATGTTGGAGACCGTGAGGGCGTACTCCTTATTGGCCGTCATCGCGGAGGAGAAGACGAGTTCGACGGTCTTCTCGCTCGTGAGCGTGGCGGACGTGATGGTCAGAGCCGGAGAGACGGCGTAGTTGGCAATCGTCTCGGCGGCGGTCTTGTCGACAGCGACGTTGAAGTCAACCAGCACTTTCACGGTGGAAGCCGCGGAAGCATTGGAAACTGCCGGTGCAGCGGTCTGTCCGCCACCGCAGTCAGTGCCGTAGGCGAGGCCCTGATCAACGCGGTTGAGCATGACGACCATTTCTGCGCGGTTCATATTGTCCGTCGGGCGGACGCGGCCTGTGGCCCCGTCACCCTGGAGGACGCAGTGGTCCGCAGCGATCTGGATCGCGTCGGTGTACCACTGACCGGATGGGTTGTCGACGAACGTCGGAGCGTCAGACGTCGACTCGAGCCCGAAGGCGCGAACGATGAGTGCTGCCGCCTCGGCGCGCGAGACGTTGGAGGTGGGCCGGGCGTAGCACGGGTGGCTGCCGTAGCAGTTACCGTCGCCCTTGACCCAGCCTTCCTTGCCGGCCTCCTCCATGTACCCGTAGAACCAAGCTGACGCCTTGACGTCGTCGAAGCTCGGAACTGCCGGAGCAGTGGAGAGGATTCCGCCGTTCAGCTCCACGACGAGTTTCGTGAACTCAGCGCGGTTGGCCGTATCGGTGGCCCGGAAATTTGGCTGTGAGGCATCGAGGTAGCCGGCGTCCGTAAAGGACTTCACGGCCTCCTCATACCACACGCCTGCGGGAACGTCCGCGTAGGCGGCGATTGCTGTCGACACAGTCGAGAGCATCATCGCTACGGCGGAGAACCCTGCGAGGACTTTCTTCAAACGAGAAATGTCCATAAGGTAGGGAAGAAAAAGGAAATAAAAACGAAGGGAGATGAAGATGGGTATTCGTGAGGAAGGGGAGTGCGACTCCCTGGCGTCTTTCGCCTCGTGTCGTGAGATGAGCGCCCGCCGCCGGAAATGTCCGGGGAATAGGGGCACTCTTCTCCTTAAATATAAAGAGCACACACCAAGTGAAGACACCTTATATATAGGGAATCGTAATCGTCCCCTGAGAAGAGGACAGATCAGCACTCTGGATACGAGACACGACCCTGCCCGTCTCGCAGCACAAAGGAAGCGAACGGGAGGATGTGATTCTTGTCCTGTTGGACAGGGCAAGCTGCCGAATTGTCAAGGAACACGTACGTATGATCCTGCCCACCTTCTGCTGAGCAGATCAGCGGGATACTAGCGAAACGGCTCCATTTGAAGCAAGCCTCGCAGTCTCAAAGGTGGCAGGACAGAGAACGCAATGGATCCATGTGCGTTACGCACGCTCAGGAGCCATGTGGGGCTTTAAATCAATAATTTTTGCAGCAAATGCGATTTTCTCCGATGATTTCACACGCGAAATGGCTGCTCTCCTCGAAATTTCATCTCATGTAATTGTTGTTGCATTTGATGGCTTTTCGTTCAAAGAATAATTTTTGTGCACGGTTATTTGTACAATCAGTCAACCCCATTTCACATATTCCCCGCTTGTTGAGCTCCACAACTTCAGCTTTTGCTCTTCTATAAGCCATTCTCTTCATTTCAATGTTCTTAATCTCAGAAACGAGTCACAGGGGGCAAAGGAACGATGTTCATTTCCCTTCACCTCCGACACCTTATATATAGGAAGAGGTGCTAGATGGACCTTATGTAAAAGAAGATTTACAAAATATGCAGACCGTTCGTGACGAGTTGGAGGATTCCGAAGAGTCCGATGAAGCCGAAGAATCCGAGGGATACAACAAACAGAGAACAGTACATGGCGAGGCTCCGCGCGCCACCCTTCGACTCGCTTCGCTCGCTCAGGGCAGGCGGATCGCGCGGCTTGCCCTGAGCGGCTCCCCTAGAATGCGAGAGGGAGGAGACGAAGTGGAGAGTTTTCATTGCTACTTTCTCTGTCGAGCAGACAGAGAAAGTAGGGAGGTTCATTCGATCACTTCTTTCTAACCTTCGTCCCCTCTTTCGTGTCTCTCACTTCGAATCCCCTGCTCTGCAATTCATCGCGCAAACGGTCTGATTCCTTGAAGTCCTTGCGAAGACGCGCGGCATCGCGTTCCTTCGCGAGATCCTGAACCTCCTCCGGAACGGTCTCCTCCTCCGGCTCGAAGCAGCCAAAGGTTTTACGAACCATCGCGATGAATTTTAATGTCTCATTCAAGCCCTGCGCATCGAAATATTTTCCAACGCGCGTCGCGTTCATTGCTTCAAATATGATGGCAAGAGCTGCGGGTGTATTGAGATCCGCATTCATTGCATCTGCGAATTGATCAGACCATGACGACACTGTTTCAGCCGGAAGAAGATCGTCCACTGACGTCACAGGCTTCATTAATGTCATCCAACTCATCCACTCCACGATCTTCCGTCTCGCCTTCCGCGCATCTTCCAACCCTTTCTCCATAAACTTGAGCTGCGTGCGGTAATGGACCGAAAGAAACAGGTACCGGAGGTCCAGGGGGCTGAATCCCTTGGCAACAATGTCCGGTACGCTTAGCACGTTGCCAAGACTCTTGGACATTTTGAGCTCGCCCATGTCGATACGCCTTTTGTGCAGCCAGAAGCGGGAAAATGGCGCTTTGCCACTACACTCGCTCTGCGCGATCTCGCACTCGTGATGCGGAAAGATGTTGTCCTCGCCGCCCGTGTGGATGTCCAATTGCTCACCCAGGAACTTGCGTGACATGGCGGTGCATTCGATGTGCCAACCGGGGAAGCCCGCCTTCGCATCCTCACCCTCCGTGTAGATCCGCTCGCCTTCGGGATACGTCCACCGGAGCAGGTGCTTGCTATTGTCACCGACACACTTCTTCCAGAGCGCGAAATCCGCGGGGTGGCGCTTCTCCTCATTCACCTCCACGCGTGATCCCGCTTCGAGAGCGTCCAGCGTGTTGCCGGAAAGTTTCCCGTACTCCTTGAACGTGTGCACGTCGAAGTAGATGCCGTCGCCGGTCTCGTACGCGTTTCCGTTCTTCATCAATGTCTGGATCGTCGCGATCATCTCCTTGATCGTCTCGGTGGCTCGGGGGCGCGCGAAGGGTTCCTTGATGCGCAGCGCCGCCTCGTCGGCGAGGAACTCCGCCTCGTACTTTTTGGCTACATCAAGCGGATCTTTCTTCTCCTTCTTCGCCTGTTTTTCGATCTTGTCCTCGCCTTCATCGGCATCGGCAACAAGGTGGCCAACGTCCGTAATGTTCTTCACGTGCTTCACGGAGTAGCCCTTCACCTCCAACCACCGTCGCAGCAAATCCGCCATGAGGAACGACGAATAATTTCCGATGTGTGGCCGTCCGTAGACTGTCGGCCCGCAGGTATACATCCGGACTTTCTTCGGCTCGAGCGTCGTAAACTCCTCCTCACGCTTCATGAGCGTGTTGTAGAGACGGAGATTTGAAGAGATGCCGGACATCGGGACCAGTATAAGGATGGAAGGACTTGCCGCATATGAAATTGCCAGGCGTTCGAGTGAACGCCTGGCGGGAGCCGCAAGAGTTGCGACCCCTGAATCGCCAGAGTGGCGATTCTAGACCGCCCTAATTGAGGGCGACGACTTTGGCTCCTTGTGTTGGCCACAGAGGGACATCTCTGGGAGCCAGCACCTCAACATGAGCCGTACGGTCCTCGATCCAGGTCAGCTTCACCGTGATGAAGCCCGCAATGATCACCGTTTGATCAAGCTTGCGAGTGAAGACCAATGGACCCTTGCGACAGTTCTTCCCTGCGGCGGGAACTTCCCCCCGGCAAACGGGGAGATAGGGAGCACGGATCAACACTTTGATCCTCGTCGCTCCGACTGAAGCAACAGTCACTCTGGACTTTCGACCGATCCGGATTTCGGAGCCCGCAGGACATGTGAATGTGCTGGGCAAGAAATCAGATGTGACCATGTCGCAAATCCTCCATGAAAGGAGCAGGATCCTTCTCTCCCCTTCCATGCGTGCAAGCACGCCGCGTCTTCATGACGCTACTGAGGAGATACGGACTGCGAGAATACTAGAGGACTAATGCTAAATAATCAAGTTTTATTATATTTGTCAAATATAGAGATTATGGCTATTTAAAAGAAAAAAACCGGCGGGATGAGCCGCCGGTTTCCTCAGGCCTAGGCCTGAAATTCGTTTTCTCTTCTCGCCCATCCGGACCGTCAATCCACGGGCTCTCCGGAGGACGCGGAATCAGGCGGAGATTGGGGTGCTCGAGGAAGTCCGGCAGACGTGCCTATGAGCTCGCTACGTACGATGGGCACTTCAACTGGAGCCTCGATGCCGAGGCGCACGTGGCGACCCTTCACCTCGAGGACCGTGACAGTAATGCCTGAGCCGATCTGAATCTTTTGATCGGCTTTCCGTGTGAGGACCAGCATTGCAAACCCTCCATTGTTGGGACCAGACCGAGTATAACTCACGGCACAGGCAAGGTATCTCCTTGCGTCCGCCGTGAGTTATCGGGCAAGTGTGAGAGAACGGCTCCCAAACAGAGTCTGGGAGGCCGGCATTCTAAAGCGAGAACAAAAGGAGTAAAGCCAAATACAGTGAAATCGCTGCATCGCTAGAGAGTCAGGAAACGTCGTGGTAGGATTTTGCCACTCTTCCCCTTCACTCTCATGGATCTTGCCGGCATCAAGAAACTCCTCGGTGACGAGGCACACAATCTCCTCTCCCACAAATGCACGACAATTTCCAAGGAGCGACTGCACCTCCCCGGCCCCAAGCATATGGAGGATACGTTTAAAATATCGGACCGCTCCGCGACCGTGCAGAAGAATCTGAAGACACTCTACGGGCACGGACGGCTCGGCGGCACGGGTTACCTCAGCATCCTCCCGGTGGATCAGGGCATCGAACACTCCGCCGGAGCATCATTCTCGAAGAATCCCGACTACTTCGACCCGGAGAACATCGTGAAACTGGCACTGGAAGGCGGCTGCAACGCCGTTGCTTCGACCTACGGAGTTCTTGGTGCAGTAGCCAAAAAGTACGCATCGAAGATCCCCTTCATCGTGAAGATCAACCACAACGAGCTCATGACGTGTCCGAACAAATTCGACCAGATCATGTTCGGCACAGTGCAGGAGGCGAAGGACATGGGAGCACTGGGCGTCGGCGCCACGATCTACTTCGGGTCGGCGGAATCTGGCAGGCAGATCGTGGAGGTGGCGCAGGCCTTCGCGCAGGCGCACAAGCTCGGCTTGTTCACCGTGCTCTGGTGCTACCTGCGAAACAAGGAATTCAAGAAGGACAAGGACTACCACGTCTCCGCGGATCTCACGGGGCAGGCCAACCACCTGGGCGTCACGATGCAGGCGGACATCATCAAGCAGAAGCTCCCGGAGAATAACGGCGGGTTCAAGGCCGTGAGTCCGGAGGGCAAGTACGGCAAATTCGACGAGCGCATGTACACAGACCTCATCACCGATCATCCCATCGATCTCGCGCGCTGGCAGGTGGCCAATTGCTACATGGGCAGGATCGGCCTCATCAATTCCGGCGGCGCCAGCGGCAAGAATGACCTCGCGCAGGCCGTGAAGACGGCCGTAATCAATAAGCGCGCAGGCGGCACGGGTCTCATCTGCGGCCGCAAAGCATTCCAGAAGCCCATGGACCAGGGGGTGGAGCTGCTCCATGCCATTCAGGACGTCTACCTGTGCAAAGACGTTACTGTCGCGTGAGCTACGACTTTTTTGCTTGAACTAGGGCTCTATGGGATTTGACACACAAATCATTTCAATTTTTAGTATATTATGACAAGCTGATCGCGATGAACTTCAACCGTGTCAGTGTCATAGGGATCATCAATACGAATGGAGAAGAAAATAAACCAGTGTGGAGATACCGTCAGGAAGCTGCGGATCTTTTGAAAGGGAGACTGAAACTGCTGGGGGTAGAGGATGTGTTCGTCGACGATTATAACGGAAAAGTGGATGAGGACACGGGAGAAGGGGGAACCTCGATCTGCGTCATCGGCATCCTTTGCTCGCGAGAGCAGGTTCGACGAGTCGTGGAGATTGCGAGAGACATGTGCGATGGTCTGTTCGCCGAGGTCGTCCCGACTGATCTGGTGGATACCGCGCAACCCGAAGAACCTCCGGCATTCGCCTTCGGAATGCCTTGAAAAATCTCCGCCTCCAAGCTGCTGGAGTGAATGCGAGGGGAGATAATACCGCAGTTTTCCGCAGGGGGAAGGTAAACACCGGTACAAAAGCAAGGATGCATTTGACCGTGGAGACACAGACGGTATCGTACCGGCCTTCATTCTTTCCCTTCTCCATGCCACCACTCAACGAGGCACAGAAACCTTGGTACTACTCCGCCAACTCGTACAGCGCGAAAATCGCCGGTCGTCCCAAGGAAATCGAGAGAGAAGATATTCCCGGTAACGTACAGCAGAGGCTTGATACTGCCGGTCTCCTGGCCGTGGCCCGCCCTTTTGATAATCAGTCGCGCACCTTCCGCATCGAAACCCACCGAGAGGTGACCTGCGACCAACTTGCTCAGGCACTCAAAGGTCTCCCCGTGCATCTCCAACTGACCCCCACCGCCCTATCGATGTGCTCCGGAGATCCTAAGGTGCTGGCAGGACTTGCGGCGGGGAGGCAATCCGAAGCGTCTGCTGTCGCAACTGAAGGGCCGGTGATCATCCCATTTGCACAGCCGAACACAACGGAAGAAGCAGGAACGACGGAAGAAGCCGCGGAGGGTGGAGCCTGAGCACACGTCGAACTCCTCGGGTTCTTCAGTATTCCTCTCTCCGGGCAGCCTCAAACCCTCAGGTGTTCTCGGTTCACATACCACTGCTGCCCGATGCCGAAGAGCGTGGAAACGCCCCAGTAGAGCGAGACGGCGGCGGGGAACTTGATGGCAAAGAAACCGATCATGAGCGGCATCATGTAGAGCATCACCTTCTGTTGCGTCTGCATGGCGGAAGCGGGCGCAGGCGGCTTGCCACTCGCAGCAGCCTTCTTCGCCTGCTTCTTGTCCGAGATGGAGAAGGCCATCTTCATCTGGAGGAACTGCAGAATGACGAGCGTGACGGGGAAGATGATGACTTCCGGCTGCAGGAGATTGAGACCGAAGAAATTGGTGCCGAAACGCCACGGCAGATCCTGGTACATCGGATAAATGAGGTGTCGTGAGAGTTCCAGCACCGACCCGTCGCGGATGACGTAGAAGAGACCGATGAGGATCGGCAGCTGCACGAGCGTCGGCAGGCAGGTCTGGAACGGATTGATCTTGTGCTCCTTCCAGAGCTTCATCGTCTCCTCCTGCTGGCGCTTGGCATCATTCGGAAATTGCTTCTTCAGCTCGTCGAGCTTCGGCTGCAGCATCTGCATCTTCCGCTGTCCCTCCAACGCGTGCTGCGTGGGGAAGAAGAGGAGAAACTTCACGAAGAGCGTGAGGATGACGATGGCGACGGCAAGGTTGTGATTGGGAACGATGGACGCGATGAAGATGAGAAGATTCAGGAACGGCTTCGTGACGAACGTGCGGAAGAGCTTCGTCATGGCTCCCGGCTCACTCAGCGTGAACCGCGCTGAGAGCGTCTGTTGAGGTTGGATCTTTTCTCCTGTGGGTGACACGAGTGTCCGATCCAGCCCCACACCGGCGAGAGCCCCTGTCTGGCCGTAGACCGGCAGGCGAACCTCATAGATGCCCGTTCGCGAGAAAACGGAGAACTGCCACGGTGAGAGGGGAAGCTGTGCCTGCTTATGGGCCGCGACACTTGCAGCGGGAGGAACGCAGGGGACGGCATTCTGCGACGACGTGATGGAGGAGAGCTTCTCTCCGCTGCCGGACCCCTCCACGAAGAAGATATCAGCGGGCGGGTTAGGACAGCGGTCTATCAAGAACACCCCTGTCTGGGTACCGTTCTTAAGGGTGAGAATGGGATGATGACCCACAGTAATGCCTGGCACCGTGAGCGTGAGCGATCCGGGACCTTGCTGCTGCGTCTGCGGAAAGAAGGTGCGCAGGATGAGCTGGCTCCCCAGGTACACGATGGCGAAAATCAGCGCGAACTGGAAGAGCGAGGACGATCGTTTGGGGGCAGGGGCGGCCATGAAGACGGAAGGGAAGAAAGGAACGTACGGACGTCGTGCTGGATGTCTGCAAAAGGCGCTTCCAGACTAGAGGAACGCGGGGAGATCAACAACTGGACAGTGGCGACACTTTGAACTCCCTGTAGCTCGGTGCGCCAAGCCTCCCTGCAGCGCCTGCGCATGCGGTTTCGCACGACGGCGGACTTGTGAAGCTTCGTCGAGGCCAACAGGCCGATATACACCGCGGAAACGTCCGGATTGACCCGCGGGTCGCGCGGAGCTCCGGGGACGAAGCGGATGAGCATCGTACGACCCTTCCAGACCCTGCCGAGTCGGAGAACACGATCACAGACTTTCCTGCCGCGGAGTCGGGAGAGTTTCACAGAGGATAGTATGGAGTACGTAGTACAAAGTACAAAGTTCGCAGTATGATATATATATAACTCTGGGCTACATACTGCGTACTACGTACTATATACTTCGCTCCGCTCCATATCTTCACTCTCACAATGAAATGTCCCATCTGAATCCCGAACAAGTCCGGCATATCGCGAAGCTCGCACGACTCCGTCTCTCGGACGAAGAAGTGGCGAAGTTCGCCCCCGAGCTGAGCTCTATCCTCGGTTACGTGGACAAGCTCTCAGAGGTGAATACGGAAGGTGTGGAGCCGACCGCACAGATCACAGGACTCTGCAATCGTTCCCGCGCCGATGACATCCGGAATGACATCGCGACACCGGATGCACTCCTCGCGACGAGCCCCCTGCCGATCGCAGACCATCAAATCGTCACGCCTTCCGCCCATGGATAAGCTCTCGACCCTCACGATCGCACAGGCTCATGACAAACTCCGCACGAAGGAGATCTCCGCCGTTGAGTTGCTGCAATCCTGCATCGAACGCGTCGAGAAAATAGACAAAACACTCAATGCTGTCGTGCATCGAAATTTTGAGAGAGCCCTGACCGAAGCCAAGAAGATCGACGCGAAAGGGGATTTTTCGAAGCCCCTCATGGGTATCCCCTACCTCGCCAAAGACGTCTTCTGCGAAGAGGGCGTACCCACGACTGCCTGCTCGAACATCCTCAGGAATAAAGACTACATCCCGCCCTTCGACTCGACGACGACGAAGCGTCTGAAGGCCGCTGGCGCCATCAGCTTCGGCAAGACGAACACGGATGAATTCACCTGCGGGGGCAGCACCGAATGGAGCTGCTTCGGTCCCTCGAAGTGTCCCTGGGATGCGACGCGCGTTGCCGGAGGTTCTTCCGGAGGCTCAGCGGCGGCCACGGCCGCGGACGAGTGCCTCTTCGCGCTCGGCACGGACACCGGCGGTTCGATTCGCCAGCCCGCGAGCTACTGCGGATGCACCGGCATCAAGGTGACGTACGGCCGCACGAGCCGCTCCGGGGTGATGAGCTTCGCGAGTTCGCTCGACTCCATCGGAACCCTCGCGAAGACCGCAGAAGACGCCGCGCTCATTTTGAAGGCGATCGCCGGCCGGGATCCGCTGGACGCCACGACGGGCGACGCGTCCGTTCCCGACTACGCCTCGACCCTCGCGAAGGGCGTGAAAGGCATGAAGATCGGACTGCCGAAGGAATACTTCATCGAGGGGATGAGCACGGACGTGGAGAAGGCCGTTCGTGAGGCGGCGAAGACGTACGAACGCTTGGGAGCGACGATCGTCGACATCAGCCTCCCCTTCTCCCCGTACGCGCTGGCGACGTACTACATCATCGCCCCCTGCGAACTCTCGTCGAACATGGCCCGCTATGACGGCGTGCGCTACGGCCACACCGTGAAAGCGCCCGGGAGCCTCCTGGAGTATTACGAGCGCGTTCGCAGCGAAGGATTCGGTCCGGAGGTGAAGCGCCGCATCATGATCGGCACCTACGCGCTCTCGGCGGGCTACTTCGACCAGTACTATCGCAAGGCACAGAAAGTCCGCACGCTCATCAAACAGGACTTCGAGGAAGCCTTCAAACGCGTGGACGTCATCCTCGCCCCCACCGCCCCGACTCCTGCATTCAAGGTCGGCGCCCACACGAATGATCCCGTGCAGATGTACCTGGAAGACATCTTCACTGTCCCCATGAACATGGCTGGCATTCCCGGCCTCGCGATCCCCTGCGGACAGTCCAAGGAAGGCCTGCCCATCGGCCTACAGCTCGTCGGGCCGCACTGGGGCGAGGAACGGCTCTTCCAGGCCGGTCACGCGTTCCAGAAGGCAACGGAGTGGCATGCGAGGAAGCCACGTCTCTGATCGGTGGACGTACATCTATGCCGGAGTGAGGAAAGAAAAGGAAGAAAGGAAAGATAGGGCAGAATAGTCTTCTTCGAGAAAATCCTTTCTTTCCTTTCTCCCCTCTCTCACTTCTCATTTTCCTTCGATCGCCTCCACCAGATCAACAGGCTCCATTTTCACCCTTCGACAGCGCTCAGGGTGACACCCTACTTTCCTTCGACTGCTTGAAGAAGTTCCTTGGGCTTCATTCGTAACTCTCGGACGGATTTCCAGAAGAAGTACCCGATGACGCCGAACGTCATGACCGGTGAAACCCACGCGGGAATGTGCACCCCAAAAGAGTCCGCCAGCATGATGACGCCGAGGAAGAGGATGGAATACATGGCACCGTTCTTCAGGTAGAAATACTTCCGCACGCGTTCGATATTGCTCACCGTGATCTGCCGCACCACGATGGCACCGAGACCGTTGCCGAGGAGAATGAGCGGCACGCTGAGCGTGAAGGCGAAGGCGCCAAGCACGCCGTCGATACTGAACGTCGCATCGATGACCTCGAGGTAGAAAATCTTGCTGATATCCGAGAGGCCTTCCTTCATCAGTTCCTTCTCGCCCTTCTCCGCGTTCTCCTTGAATCCGTGCGTGATGAAGAATGCGGTGGAACCAACGACGGCACCAAAGGCCATAATGGGATTTTGCTGTATCGCAAACCAGACGATGCCCGCGAGGATCACCGACACGACGGCAAAGAACCACACACCCTGCGTGAAGAAGAATTTCTCCCCGATGAGCCCGAACTTCTTCGGCTCAAGGAAGAGCCAATGGAAGAAGAGGAAGACGAGGAACGTGCCGCCGCCCGCGAGCAGGATCGGCGCGGAGGATTCGATGGCCTCAAGGACGTGGGGATCATTGGAAAATGTCGCCGTCAGCGAACCGAGGAAACCGAGCGACGGCACCGTCGCCCACACGATGAGCCACGGGAGGAATCCGCGGATGACGAACACGGCGAAGAGGATCCCCCAAAAGAGAAACCACTTCCGCGCGCGCTTGCCCATGGTCGAGAGCACCTCAGCATTGATGATGGCGTTGTCGACGGAACTGATGGTCTCGAAGAGGCAGAGACCTGCTACGGTGAGGATCATCGAAAAGACATTCATCGCTCTCACTGTATCAGCCACGCGAAAAAGCCCGAAATTTGCACAAGTTCTTTGACACGAAGTGCGGTTTCCCCGTCGTCTGAGCGCCCATACGAAGCCACACTTGTAGTGCAAATTGCACTTGTATCCCCTCCCCTTGCCCCATACCGTCCCGTGTTACGAATGGAGATGGGGAACCTCATGAATCCTTGACATATTAGTAATTGTAGTGTAGTACAGATACATGCCAGGAGACGTTCTCGCCTTCGCCGGAATGGTCCGAGTTACCGGGATCGAGGATCCCGACAATCCGACGGCTGTTCTGGGCGCACAGGATTTCCCAGCGGAAATGAACCGTCCAGGGTGCCCCGATTGTCCCCATTTAAAGGGAGGAGGCCTTCTGAACGTCTTCAGAACGAGGGAGGGTTTGTACGCTCTATGCGGGGAAACGGACACCATCGCGAATGGCATGAATGTTGGATGTAAACACCGTCCTCTGAAAGCGTGTGGTCTTCAGCGGGCAACAGCCGTCGTCGATGGTATGGCGGAGGAAGTCCGTGTGCTCAATGATGATGTCGTGCGAACGAACGTTACGTTTCACAAGCTGAAACGACCCGTACGCGAAGAGGAACTGGACGAGATCCTGGAGGAAGAACTGGTTCCCATCGCCCTTCACATCGCCCGAAAAACGACAGAGCTTCTCGATGATGAGCCGACAGGAACAGCCCGAGTCCAGGACATCATAAAGAAGATGCAGCTTGAACGGGCGACACCCCAGCAGCGCCGCTGGCTCCTGCGACAACTCCTCGAACTGTACAGAACTGTCGCGCAGTGAATCCATTCCGTTATCCGTCGATGAGCTTCTTCAGCCAGAGCCGGATGGAGCCGAGATCGATGAAGTGATTGTCCTTCGCCATCATGTGGAAGACCATCCTGAATGTCTCCCCCTCCGTCCATGTCCCGTCCGTGAACTCCACGTACTTCGTCGTCCAGTCGGACGAGGCGATGTTGGCCACGGATCCCGAGAGCGTCACGGCAGCATCCGCCGTATCGTAGACACTGACCGTGAAGGCATTGTCCGCAGTGTCGGCCGTGTCCGTCTTGTAGCGCAACTGCATAGCCGAATCCCGCCAGCTCAGGAAGGAGTAGGGGACGGTCGTCCGCAGGGTGATGTCGTAATCTTGGAGCGTTGAGATCGTGGAAGTCCATTTGTAGTAATTGGTGGTGACTCCGTCCTCGTCCGTGACGAAGAGTCTGCCGACGTTGCTCGTCCCATCACCAAGGTACGATGCGCCTTCGAAGGTGGGATTGAAGTCTATGTACTCGCTCTGCTCCCGGTCATCGACGTTCATGGACCGCCGGTCTGTGACGGTCGTCACACCAGCTTCAGAAGTGACAACAGTGGCGAGGGGAATGAAGCTGCGATCTGTGGGGAATGTAGCTCCGACATTGGCACCCGTCGCAGTCATGAAAATATAGTTCGTCGTACTCGGTTGAACCACAATGTTACTGCCTCCGTCGTAGCGGATGAGTGTGCCATTGATACGGTAATCTCCCGCCGCCACGGATATCGTGAGCCCGGCGCCGCTACTCACCTTCAGGTGCGTTGCGTCACTCGCGAGGTTCGAGATATCCACGCCGTTGATGGTGCCGCTGACGGTCAAATTCCCCTGCACGTTCACATCCGTGGAGAATTGGAACATCTGGGCGGTATTGAGGAATTCCAATGTCTGTACGCCGCTCGCATTGCCGAACGTCAGGACGGCATCGACGGCCCCGTTGTCACCGTTCAGCGTGAGATTGTCCTCTGTGAGGATCGCCCCCGACGTGCTGAGCGAGCTGTCCACCCCGCTGAGCGTCATGGCGCCACTGCCGGTGAGGGAGAAGATTTCCTCATCCGCGTTCCAGAAGTTCATGAGCTGTCCCGTCCCCACCTGCTGTCCCCAGAGGAGGGGATCGTCCGTGCTGTACACGGACTGCGTGCCCGTCTCGAAGTAACTCTTGGACGGGACGCACGTACATGCGCTGTACGTGCCACTTACCCCCTGCCCCGTCGTACACGCATCACCTGTGTGGATCTCACAACCATTCCCTGCCCCCAGAAGTGCCAGGTCGCTGTTGCAATCGTTGTATCCGGAGGAACACTGGCAAACACCGTTCCCGGCACTGCAACCGTTATAGACGGCGTGCGAGGCACACGTCCCACCGTTCAGGATCTCGCACCCGTCGGTCGCATCCGCCCCCTCCCCGTCGCAGTCGAGGTAGTTGGTGTCACACTCCACACCGCATGCTGCGATGTAGTGGTTGTTCGCCCCCGTGGGGTAGTTCGTGGAGTTCGTCAGCACCTCGCAGTCCGCAGCGTTGCCGTCGCAGGTCTGGTACCCCGAACGGCAGTTGCCGCAGGAGAACGTTCCTGCCCCCGTGCAGACCGTCAACTTGTTCACGGGATTGGCGTAGCAGGTGGCGTCTCTGTTGCAGAGCCAGTTGCCGCTGTTGTCACAGAAAGGCTCGGCGGCGTCTTCCGGCTGGGCGAAGCAATCGATGATGTAGCCACCGGTAAGGCTGGCGGTGTACTGCGTCGTGGACGTCTGTCCCGATGCGGGGGCGGACATGCCTGACACCTCGTAGCAATCAATATTGTTACTTCCATTCACACCGCAAATCCTCTTGGTCCCCGAGCATTGCTGGCCCGGGAACTGCGTATCATCTGACGCAGGACAATCCGCAGGATCATCGACGTAGTGAGGTGTGATGGTGAGAGACGCTGTCCCTGAACCTGCGAACAGCAGGAGGACCACGATGGCCGTCCTGATGATGCCGTTGCGGATGGCACTTGTGCGTTCCATGGTTTACCGGCAACAGGAAATGGGCTGCGGAACGGAGCAATTCACGAGGAATCCCTTGCCTCCACCAGTGGCGATCGTCGCGCCATTGTCCGTGCTGTACTCCCACCACGCACCAAGGTACGTAGAGCTCGCCGTGGTCCAGCCGTTGCAGTCATTGGAATTTGACGTGTATCCCGGGGGACCCTGCGCCGCCCAGCCGAATGCCGCCCCCGCGAAGGCATTAATATTCTGATCGATGGTGGAAATGATCTCCGCCGAACGACACATATGGCTGCCGGCAAATGCCTCCGTGCAGAGCTCGTTCGCCGCCTGATAGCCGACCAAACTCCCCGTGCTGAATGATCCCGTCGTGGAACCGCTGGTGAGGCCCACGAATGCACCCCCCTTGGAGAGACTGGTCCAACCGTTCCCGTCGTAGGCTTGCATGTCCGTTCCCGTCCACCGGATGGTCCCTGCGCCTGTTCCCGTTCCGGGCGCGTAGTTTCCCACCACGATGGCGCCGGACACGCTCACCGTATCGGAGAACTGAAACTGCTGCGCGGCATTGGAGAAAGTAAGCGTCTGGTTGCCACTCGCGTTTCCAAATGTGAGAACAGCGTCCGAAGCTCCGGCATCATGATTGATTGTGATGCCTTCATCGGTGGTGAAAGCGCCCGTCGTGTCGAGCGTGCTGTTGATCGTGGTGGCGCCGTCCAACACCGTCGCGCCGCTCACGGAAAGAGACCCCGTGGCCGTCACGTTGCCCTGGATGTAGACGCTGCGCGTGAAGTCGAAGCGTGTCTCCGAGATGTCGTAGATGAGCTTCTGATTGCCCGTAGATCCGAACCGCAACTCCACATCAGTCGTCCCGTCTCCCTCGTCGATCGTGTTGAAGGACTCAGTATTGACAAGGAGGGTCGGATTCCAGATTGAGGTCGCTTGCGCAGTTGGTATCGTTCCCATTGTAAACGTAGTTGCCAGGATCACAGAGAGAACTCCTGCAAGAATGCGTGTTGGGAGCGAGCGGAGAGTGGATGTGTGTGTATGCGGCATATGGATGATACTTCCACACATTATAGATTTTTTTTGAGAATCTGTCCTACATGTGTAATTGACTAATTACTATAATCTTATTGTTAAATACTAATGTATATTTACAACAACATATAGCTATACCACATGCAACATCAACAGAAGCATTTCTCACCCGCTTTCATTCTTCATGTAAATGATCTTTCGCAAGAAAAAGCATCTGACGCAAAGGATTCATCTGGAATCTATGGCGGAGCCGACGGGTCTTCTTCGCGAGCTACGAAGACCGATATGAAACTGAGTCATTCTGCGAAGCTCTCTGCTTTGCGTAGCTTCGCAGAGCAAAGTGCGAAGCAGAATGGCGGAGCCGACGGGATTCGAACCCGCGACCTCTTCCGTGACAGGGAAGCGCTCTAACCAGCTGAGCTACGGCTCCTGGAACTTACGTATAGAAAGACCAAGGTCACTTCCCTGAGCGTATCAATTCCTTCCCTTGAGCACAATGCTTTGCCTCCTTCCCTGGTGTTACAGCGTCGCAGCCAGCACGTTCGCCACGAGCACGCAAAGTCCCGCGATCATGAGCCAGACGAAAATCCCGGTCCACAACTCATTGGTATGCAGATAGGCTCGCAGTGTCCCGCCGTTGCTCTTGAAGATTCTGAACATGGGTGTTTGTTAGAAGTATTATAACATAATTATGTAAGGAGTACAACTCCCAAATCGGCCCCTGGATTCACCACGGGGGAAACCGAAGAAACCAAGGAATCCAAGGAAAACGATGAGAAGCCGATCGAAGCACTCCTCGGATTCTTCGGTCTCTTCGGATGCCTCGGATTCCTTTTCTGCAGAACTACTCCAGATATAACAACGGATTCTTCTTCACTCCATTGACCCTGACTTCGAAGTGAATGTGGATACCGGTCGGTCCGTACACGAGACCTGAGTTCCCCATGAATCCAATCTGCTGCCCGCGAGAGACACGTTCCCCGTTCTTCACGAAGATCTGCTTGTTGTGCGCATAGAGCGTCACGAGGCCGTTGCCGTGGTCCACTTCGATCACGTTGCCGTAACCGCCGTTCCAGCCCATGTCCGCACGAATGACGACACCGTCCTCGGAGGCGAAGATGGGGCCGCCACCCTTCGTCTGCATATCGATAGCGAAGTGCCGCGCATTGAAGTACTGCGTGATGAGACAGCTGGAGCAGGGTGTCTGCAGGACTGTCTGTGTGATGACCGCACTCACGATGGGTGCCAGCGGCCTCTCCGGCGTCTCGGTCTTGCCGCTGTTCGGCACAGTGAGACGCAGGTCTATGTCTTTGCCCGTCAACTTCTGCCCGAAACTGAGATTGCCGGTGTCTGCCGCGGCGATGGTGCGGTCGCCGAGAACGGGCTTGCCTCCGGGGATGATGAGCTGCTGACCGATGGCGATGAATCCGTCACGGATGTGATTCTGACGGGCGATGTCCGCCTGCGGAATACTGTAGAGATCTGCGATACGCGCGAGTGTCTGCCCCTTACGCACCGCATGGAGCACACCATCCACCGGGAGGATCACCAGTTCCTGTCCGGGCTTGAGCGTGGAGGTATCCGGGAGATCATTGGCCCAACGGACAGTCTGAGCAGAGATGCTGTAGCGCTTCGCAATGCCCTCCAGACTCTCACCATCCTTCACCTTGTGAATGATGCCCTCACCGTACGCGAGACGCGATCCCTGCTGCCCCAGGGACGACGTCTTCATGAGGAAACCCTCCTCAACGAAGAGGAACTGCTGCGCCGCCAACGGCGTGTCATCTTCGAAGGCCTGCGCAGTCCGGGGCACATACGGGGGCAGGAACATCCCGAGCACGAAGAACGCGACGCAGAGCAGCTTCACCCGCACGGAGAGCCAGTGGACGAGAGGGGAGCGGACCATGATCGGTTAGAGCACCGGAAGAGCGGCGAGCAGCGAACGCATATCGGCCCAGCGCTCGCGGGACCCGAGCAGTACGGCAACAAATTCCCTCTGCCCCTCACGCACGATCGTGAGCAGGCACTGCCCCGCATCATCCGTGGTACCGGTCTTGCCCGCAACCACGGGGCCATTGGACCGAAGGAGCAGATTGGTCGTCTGCAATGCAATCTCACGCCCTCCCAGAGACTGGATGACAGCGGAGGAGAGGGAGAGGCGCCGCTCGAGCTCGGGACGACGCAGGACGAAGGAGGCGAGCCACGTGAGATCCTGCGGCGTGGACCACTGCGCAGGATCATCCAGTCCTTCCGGATTGGCGTACGACGTGTCGCGCAATCCCAATTCCCCCGCCCGTTCGTTCATGGCTTCGACGAACGCGGACCGTGAACCGCTATGGAACACGGCGAGCGCTGCGGCGGCATCGTTGGCGGAAGGGACGAGGAGCGCCGTGAGGAGATCTCCGACGGTGTAGCGCTCTCCGGGTACGAGGTGCACCACGCTCCCCTGCGTCAGCGCGACGTCCGCAGGCACGGTGACGACCTCTGAGAGCTCGTGATGCTCAGCGATGAGGAGTGCCGTCATCAGTTTCGTGAGGCTGCCTGTGGGACGACGGTGCCGGGCATTGACGGAGAAGAGCGCCTGTCCGCTCCCGAGATCTGTGAGGAGAATCCCCGACGCCGAGAGGGGGGAGGGGAGACGCATGAGCACCGAGGCGCTGGCCAGGAGCGGCAGCGGCGCGGAAACAGCAAGCCGACTCAGTGCGACCTGATCGCCGGAGGAGATACCCCCCACCGGCAGCAAGCCCATCAGGAGCACCGACAGGATCGTTGCGAACATCCGGGACATTCTAGGGAGATTCCACAGCTTTCGGAAGGGTCAGAAGGAGCGGCAAGCGCCACTGATGCCTCTCTGTCAATTCCTTAAAATGGCGGAGGAGTATGCATCAAAAACGATGCTGGGGTCACACGGACGATGTTTCAGGAACTACGGAAACTTCAGCTGGGCCTCCTGTCAATTTCTCTAGGCAATGATCCCCCCACTCATCACTTGTAGATGACCCTGTCCGCGAGGCGGAGATCGACGTACTGACGGACGTCTTTCCCCTGTACTGATTTGAGGAATATCCGGTAACGGGCGAGTTGTTCTTCGAGAGTGCTCTTCATGTCGAGCCAGAGTGTATAGGCCGAAGATGAGAGGTGGATTTCCCGCGCCCGCAGATAGGCAGTGCGACCTGTGATGGAGAATCCAAACTGTTCATGGAGCTGCTCACTGGCATTGTTCATGCGCTTGAGGAAATCAACCGGGAGCAGAGGAGCCGAGGGTGAGGGACGCACCGCCCAGTCAACGATCCGAATGAGCGGCAGCGATGTATCACCGGCAGCCGCGAAGGGGAGCGAGACGAAGAGGCCGTTGTCCGTCAGGTAATCGTGCGTTGCTGTCTCCTGAATACTCCCGCTCCCCGCCGCCGGTCGGGTCACTGCATCCGCTTTGGCATCTCCCACTGCATCCGGCTCCCCGATCTCGAGACGCGCAACGAGCGGATGGAGTTCGATCGACACCTGCAGTTGTGACGGATAGCGCTTCCCGATGGAGACGGATTGCACATCCGGCAGCGCACGCATGACAAGCGTCTCCACTTCGTGGGACGTGAGGAAAAAGAGGTGACGTCCGAACATCGGGCGCAGCGCCTTCTGAATACGCTCGCTGTCGATGCGGGGATCGGTGCGCCGTACGCGGATCTCGCGAATGTGAACGAGCGGAGAGAAGAGGAGCGCGGAGAAGCCGATGATCGCCATCGCAAGCAGCGCAATCCACACCCACCGGCGCAGGAAGAGGATACTCTGCGCGGTCGTGCGCTCCGCACGGCGGAAGAACCGTGTCCAGCGCTCGCGGGTGTACTGCCGATGGCGCTTGTGCCGCTGCCGGACGAACGCGCTCGTGCGTTTGCTTGCAGGACGACTGAACCGCCGCGGGAGGTGGCGGGGAGGGAGGAGCATCGGGAGCCATGATAGAGATCGACCGTGACGGGAGGAAGCAACGCCCCTTGCGGGAGAGAAGAAAGAAATGGGAGAAAGGAAAGAAAAGAAAGAAATGCTGATTCCCTTCCTCTTTCTCTCCTTCCTTTCATTTCTTTCCTTTCTGCCCTCTGCGAACCGGGGCTATCATCCCTTCATGAAACTGGCTCTCGTCGCAGACTGGCTGACAGTATTCGGTGGCGCCGAACACGCCGTCGCGGAGTTCCATCGCCTGTGGCCGGAAGCGCCGATCTTCACGACCGTCGCCAACCGGGGGAACATCGGCCCGCTCGCAGACGCCGATATCCGGACCTCACGGCTCCAGCCGTGGTACCGGATCGTCCGCCGCCATCAGCTCCTCCTCCCGTGGATGCCGCGCGCCGTGGAAGACATCGATCTGCGCGGCTACGACGTCATTTTGAGTTCCTCGCACGCCGTCGGAAAAGGCATCATCCCTCCGCAAACGGCTCGCCACATCTGCTACTGCCACACGCCGATGCGCTACGCGTGGGAGATGGAGGAGACGTACCTGGAGGATTTCGGCGTGCCGCGGATCCTGCGCCCGAAGATCAAGCGCATGCTGGCACAGCTTCGACGGTGGGATCTTCAGACGGCCAAGCGCGTGGACCGTTTCATCGCCAACTCGACGGAAACGCAGCGACGCATTCAAAGAATCTACGCGCGGGATTCGGTCGTCATTCCTCCGCCAGTCGAGGACAGATTCTTCGCATCGGTGATGCAACCCGCGCAGGGACGCGCGGGCTACCTTGCCATCGGCCGGCTCGTGCCGTACAAGAAATTCGATCTCCTCATCGCACTGGCCAACGAGCTGAAGCTGCCGCTGACGATCGCGGGAAGAGGGCAGGAGGAAGCCATGCTGCGCAGGATGGCCGGACCGACCGTGACATTCCTCGGCTTCGTGCCGGACGAAAAACTTCCCGAGCTGTACGCTTCCGCGAAAGCCGTCCTCTTCCCCCCGCATGAGGACGCAGGGATCGTGCCGCTGGAAGCGCAGGCTTGCGGGACACCGGTGATCGCCTTCGGATCAGGAGGCGCACTGGATACGGTGAAGGACGGCGAAACCGGCGTGTTCTTCAAGGAACAAACCGTCGCTTCGATGGCAGACGCGATCCAACGCTTCGGGTCGCTCGCATTCGATCCGGAGAAGATCCGCGATCATGCGCGGCAGTTCTCGGCGGAGAGGTTCCGGGAACGAATTCGAAGCGAGGTGGAACGCTAGATACGGCGCTCATCCCGCATCTCTCCGACCAACTCCTCGAGAACATCTTTCAGCGTGACGACCCCCAGCACCTTCCCGCCATCCGCGACAATCGCGAGGTGCAGACGCTTCTCCTGGAGCTGTGCGAGCGTATGGTCGAGGCGCATGGAGGGGGAAATGAGGAGCGGCTCGTGGAGAATGGTCGTAACGGAATCCGCTCCGCGTCCGGCGACCAGAGACTTCAGGAGATCGTGGCTCATGACGAAACCGACGGCATGACCGGAAGCGTCCAGCACCGGGTAGCGGTGGTGCGGCCATTGCCCCGCATAGTCTGCCGCCTCGGCGATCGTTGCCGCGTCCGGAATCTGTGCGAAGACTCCCGCACGCACCATGATGTCCTTCGCGGTCTTGTCATTGAGGACGAACGTGCGACGGATCATGCGCATTTCGTCCTCCTCGATGTACCCCTGCATCGCCCCGATGCGCACGAGCGCCCGTATCTGCTCCTCGGTCCCCGTGGGACGCGGCCCCCCTTTGCGAAACGGTTTCACGGCCAGCTCCAGGAGCGTCACGATCGGGGAGAGGAGGATCGTGAGCGCGAGGAGGAAGGGTGAAGCATATCGCGCAATGGCAGGCGCATGCCGCGAACCGAGCGCCTTGGGGATGATCTCGGAGAAGAGGATGGTGAGCGCGGTGAGGACCGCCGTGAGGATTCCCAGCACCTGACTGCCGAAGAGCTCAGCGGCACGGACGCCGATGAGCACCGGGCCGAGGATGTTCACGGCGTTCGTGAGAATGACAACGACGATCACCGCACGGGTGAAGCGCGGGAACAGGCGCCGGAGCGCCGCGGCGCCCCACAGATTATGGGCGACCACCTCCCCCACCTCCGCCGCGGAGACGCTGAGGAGCGCGGCATCGAGGAGCGAGAGTGTCCCCGAGAGAGCGACGAAGAGAACGATGAGAATGAGGAGCGCAAGCATTGAAACTGCATACTACCAGATCGCACTTCATCCGATCGACAGGATGATGGAAAGGAGACCGGCACCGAAGTGCCAGTCCCCATTTTCCAATCTTCACAATAATCTCCCCCTCGTGCTTAATCGCGTTCGATGTCCGATACGCGGATGGCCAAGTCGTAGTACCTCCGGGTGGTCCGGACGTCCTGTTCCTGCTCGGCCAACCGCACAAGCTTCTCCTTGGCATGGATGTGGACCAGAGCATTTCGCAAGCATACACGTCGCCAGAAGCTCTTAGCCTGATCCAGATGCTGCTCCACGGCCGCGGCAAACGCAGCCGGGTCGCGCTCGACCCGGATGAGGTCTCTCTCCATCCCATCCGTCACATCATAATGATGGGCCTGAAGGGCAACGGCTCCAATAACTACAACAATAACCACCACAACGCAGCCCCCCACAAACATGCGATCCATCATGATTCACCACCTCACCGAAGATTGGAATGATCGAAGGGTGCGACAGTGGCACCCTTTCTTTTATGAGAATCCCCCTTTTTTCTGTTTTTGGCAACTACCCCACTCATTCCTTTTCTCTATCCTGTTCTCATGGCACGCGATCCCCTGTCGCACAAGGGCGAGAACGGCAAGGTGGCTGTGATCGGCGGCTCCGCCCTGATCCACGGTGCCCCGCTCCTCTCGGCGCTGGCCGCGGAAGCGAGCGGCGCGGATTTGCTCTACGTCTTCGTCCCGCGGCTCCATCAGGAAGTTGCGCGCATGACGTCGCTGAATTTTCAGGTGCATCCCTTCGCCGGGGACGACATCGCGGACAGGGACGTGGAACCGCTACTGGAGTTCCTCGCGACGATGGACGCCGCCATCATCGGACCGGGGCTGGCGAGAACTCCGGCAGCATTGAAGACGATCCGCACACTGATCGCCGAAGCGCCCTGTTCGCTCGTCCTGGATGCCTCGGCACTCCAGCCGTGGACGCTCGAGGCTGTGAGAGGGAAAATCGCCGTCCTCACGCCGCATTTGGGAGAACTGGAACGCATGGAAATCGAGGTGGAGGAGATCGGAGCGACGGCGAAGGACGCTGGCGTCACGATGCTCGTGAAAGGCCATGAAGACCTGATCGCCGGACCGGACGGGAACGTCGTCACTGTGACCGGTGGGAACGCGGGGCTGACCGTCGGCGGCACCGGCGATGCGCTGGCAGGATTGATCGGAGGACTGCTCGCACAGAAGATGGCTCCGATTGAGGCGTGCCGTGTGGCAAGCGAGGTCATCAAGAAATCTGGTGACAGACTCGCCTTGAAACAGAGCGCTTTCACTGCCAGAGAAGTAATCGCCCTCATTCCGGTGCTGCTGCAGGAACTCGGATAGCCTGCTCTCCTCGCCCGTTTGCGGGAGAGGGCAGAAAAAAATGCCTCAGTGGTCTTGGGGGAACCACCGAGGCGATGCTTCTTCGTACACAGGTTGATCTTCCAGATAGGGAGTGGGCTATGCCAGTTTGCCAACCAATTAGCCCATACTCCTCAGATGGCGAGGAGGATCCGACCCGCATTGTCGAAGAAGCGGCCGAGGAGTGTATTCCTGAGAAGCCCCGAAAGCCAGTACCATAGAGAGGTGTTCCTCTCGCCGTTCCCTTTCCTCCGGTCGCATCACAAGAGATTCTCCGTCGGGCTCTTCACCAAGGAAGACTTCTCCGTGAGCAATGAAGAAATCGGCCAACTCCTGAAGGCAAACGGTGTTGCCGCACTTTCGCAGGTACATGGGAACAAGGCCGTGATCGTCCGGGAACCGGTGGCACGAACAGTGGAAGCGGACGCACTGGCCACGGACATGCCCGGCCTCGCACTCACGATCCGCACCGCCGACTGCCAGTCATTCCTCGTCTTCGCGCCGGAGAAGAACATCATCGGGTTGATCCACGCAGGATGGAAAGGACTTCAGGCCGGCATCATTTCGTCGTTCTTCGATCTGCTCTGGGAAGAGTGGGGGATCCGGGCCGAGGAAACGATCGTGGCCGCAGGGCCTTCCCTCTGCAAAGTGCACGGAGAATTCACTGATCCGAAGACGGAATTGAAGGGTATCAATCCCCGCTTCTTCGAAGGTCGCCTGGTCGATCTTCGCACCATCGCCGAGGACCAGCTTTTCGCCGTCGGCGTGGATCCCGGCCGTTTCGAGCGCCATCCCGACTGCACGCAGTGTCATCCGGAGAAGTACTGGACGTATCGGGGAGGCCACCGCGAGGAAGTAATCGCGGGCAGCACGAATGTGCTCGCATGCGTGCTCCTTCCATAATTCAGAGATTTCAGACAATCCCAACAGGCCGTTGTGCGATAACGCTTGTCCCTGGAATGTCCAGGTGGGTGACCGCATCTCCGGACCACGGTCCGAAGTGATTAAGTCTCCCTATACAAGTGTCAGAGAAGAAACGTACACGCACTGACGAGCCGTCGAGACTGTCTGTCATGCTACGCACGCCCTCGGGGGGCCGCCAGCAAATTGAACAGACTTAAAGTACACTTTCCCTCCTATGTCTCTGGAAATTGATTCCTGTCTCGCGCAAAAAAAGGTCATCCGCGCATACGAGTTCCGCAGGAAGCTCGAGGGGCCGAAGCTCTGGCAACTTCGTGCCCTCGCACTCGAGAGAGGCGGGATGCCATCGACCGTGCAGAAGATTCTCCGGAGGATTTCGTACGCATCGCCGGAGACGGTGCGAATCCTCGATATCGGCTGTGGAAGGGGATTCAAGAACGATCTGATCGTCAAATCCCTCGTCACGCCTTCGGCAAAATCCATCATGATCGAAGGGTGTGATCTGCTGGAACAACCCGATCCCGTCCTGCCCTCGGATGCGCGGGCGTCCTTTTCGTTCAGAAGGTTACCCGCGGAAAATATTCTCGAAACGTTCGGACCGGAGAGCTTCGACGTCGTCACCGGCATCGCGATGCATCACCACCTCGGAAACCTGGTGGACGTCGCAGCTCAAGTGAATGCCGTCCTCGTGCCCGGGGGGATCCATCTCATTGCTGATAATTTCTGTTGGCAGGGAAATGCGCTTGCCAGTGCGCTTTCCCGATCGTGGATTCAGGTCTACCGCTGGTGCGAAGGGAACGGTTTCTACAACGAAGCGACATGCGATGATGTCCTTCACGCTCAAAGGAATGCCGGCCTGGAAATCGTCGGAACGTTCCGGGCGCCGCTCTTCGTTGAGGGGATCATTGCACGGAAAATTTCGCAACCAGCTCACGAGCTAACAACATAACGAGCTGACGGAGTAGACTGTGTCATCCATGAATCTCTCCGAACGCATGAAGGCATCATCGACTCTCCTCGCTCCCTACGCCGTGCCGCACGAGGGGAAACTCGGACGTGAAAATCCGGAACCACCCGACGAAACACGCTTCCCCTTCCAGCGCGATCGCGACCGCATCATCCACACGCAGGCGTTTCGACGGCTCCAAGGGAAAACGCAGGTCTTCGTCTCCGGAGAAGAAAGCGACCATGTCCGCACGCGTCTGACGCACACCATGGAAGTGGCGCAGATCGCCCGTGACGTCGCGCGGACGCTTCGGCTCAATGAAGACCTCACCGAGTGCATCGCGCTCGCCCACGATCTCGGCCACCCGCCCTTCGGTCACCGCGGAGAGGAGGCGTTGCACACGTGGATGACGGGGCAGGGGATGGCCTTCGAGCACAATGACCAGACGCTGCGCGTCGTGACGGTGCTGGAATCCAGATCTCCGCAGAGGAAAGGGCTGAACCTCAATCGGGAGGTTCTGGAAGGACTGCGAAAACACCGCCGTGCGAGCGCTTCTCACCTGCCCTTCCCGCGGTCCATGAGCCTCGAGGCGCAGGTCACGGACAAGAGTGATGAAACCGCCTACCTCGGACACGACACGGACGACGGACTGCGCGCCGGACTTTTCACACTCGACGAAGCGCTGACCATTCCTATCGTAAAGAGGGCACAGATGATCGCAGCGAAACGCGGAACGCTCCTCCGGAGTGCTCTCATCCACCTGATGATCCTCGATCTGCAGACCGAAACCGAGCGCCTCCTCGCGGAGCAGAACATCCGCACGCTCGATGATGTCTATGTGTGTACCACGCCGCTCGTTTCCTTCTCCGAAACAATGCGGGAAGATCTGAAGACGCTCCGGTCATTCCTGCACCAACGCATGTACGAGCACCCGCGGGTCACGGTGAAGAGCGAGGAGGGGCAGCGCATCATCACGGAACTCTGCGAGCGATACCTGAAGAATCCGCCGGAGAAAGTCCTCGCACTGCAACAATCGTCCGGATCAACACTCCCCGAAGCGGTGAAGGATTACGTGGCGGGGATGACGGACGGGTATGCGATCGAGAAGGCAGGAACGTAAGGAAAGGCAGAAAAGGCAGGGAGGTTTCGTTGAAAGAACATCTCTGCCCTCTCTGCCCTTTCTTACTTCTCTGCCCTCACTCCCCTTCCTGTGTTTCCGAGGAACGGGCGGCTTCGAGAATATTTGGCAGCAACGGCTGCGGATTCACCGCCTCGCCCGCCGTGTAGACACCGAAGTGGAGGTGCGGGCCCGTGGAGAGGCCGGCGCCGGGCGTGCCGGGGCGTCCGCCCGAGAGACCGATGACCTCGCCCGCGGAGACATGCTGCCCAACGGCGACGGAGAACTTCTCGATGTGTCCGTAGAGCGTCACGAGGCCGCCTGCGTGCTTGATGGTGATCGAGTTGAAGCCGAGACCGTGATCCGAGACGTCCTTCACGATACCGTCAGCCGCCGCGAGCACGGGCGTTCCCTGCGCCGTCGGAATATCCAGCGCATCGTGACGGAAGCCGAAGCGCTCTTCGTACGATGCATCATGGAACGTTGCTGAAACTCCGAGGAGCGGTGTGACAGGCCAGAGGAGCTGCGGCGCTGTCTCGCCCTCTCCATCGACGGCAAGCTCCCCTGCGGCCTTCTGTGCCGCACTCATCTGCTCGAACGCGGCCCTCAGGAAATCCTCGGCCCGCTGTTGGTCCTGAAGCAAAGATTGGAGGATCCGTTCGCTCGCCTTGAACTGGTTCGCAAGCTCCGGCGTCAGCTCACCCCCCAGCGACTGCTGTTCGGCCTCGAGCACACGGATCTGTCCGCGGAGAATGTCTGCCTTGCGGGAGAGCATCTCCTGCTCGGCACGCCCGATCCGGATGTCCTCCTCCGCACGTGCGATCGATGACACTCGTCCTGACTCTTCATCCGAAACAACCTGCTGCTCTTCATCACCGCCCGTGTGCTGCGCGATGATCGCCCGCACGGCAGTGTCGTACGCCGCGGGCGCAGACACAGACGAGGACGATGAAGAAGGCGGCACAGTCTGCGCGGTGAGTGCATTGCCGAAGCCCGTGAAGTGAACGACGGCCCACCCGATGCCGACGATCCAGGCAAGGGTAAGGTACGGCCGGGGGATATCGATCTCGATTTGCATTTTCTCAACAGTATACCAAAATTTTGATGTTCCATCTAGGCCGCGGGATTGCCAAGGTTGCTGTCTGTCAAGGATGGATCAGAGTAACAGAATAACAGAGTAACAGGGATTATCCTGAGAAAGGCCCTTCTCGAAGAGCCCTGTTATTCTGTTACTCTAATATTCTTTCTCCGAGGAAAAGAAACGAGAAGCTCGGTTCCCATCTATTCGATCCTCCCCCTCCGCATATCCATCTTCTGGGAAGAAGCAATCTCTTTGCCTCCCCGGAACACCTGCGCCTCCCACGTAACATTGATGCCAACCTCATAGCGGGAGTCCGACGTGACGGAGAGGAGCAGCGCATCGCCTGATTGCACGACGAGCGGCGAAGGAAGCGGGAGGAAGATCTGCTCCCAGTGTGTGGGCGGCGCGAGCGGGCTCGTCGAGAGCGAAACCCCGGGAACGAGCAGCGCCTCCCACCAGACAGCAAAACCGAAGACGGAGTGATCAGCTGTAATCTTCCACTGCACCGACAATTCGCGCTGGCTCTCATTGGGTTTCTTGAAATCAATGGAGTCCAGCGTCTGCACTGCATCGTCTCCGCCGAGAAGATCAGCCTGCGTGATGCGACGGACATAGACATTGTGGAACGTTCTGTCGCGCAGGAGCGAGAGATCGAGACCGAATCCGATGCCGCCCCACGTATCGATGGAACGTGTGAGGCGATCCGTGACGACGGGTGCGACGAACTGCGTGAGCGCGCAGGGAATGAGCGTGCCGCCGGGCTTCAGAAATCTCTCGCGCGCGTCATGCATGTTCTCGATGATGTGTTCCTCCAGCGCGAAATTCCCGAGCGTCTCCGAGACGACGACGTCCGCTTTCACCGGATTCTTCACCTGCGCCGAATGCTTGTGGATGAACTTGCAGTTCTTGATCCCGTTCTTCTCGGCGAGCGCTTTCCCCACGGCGAACATACCGCCCTGCTCATAGCCAATGCATTCTTTTGCCCCCAATTTGCTCGCGAGGAAGCTCAGGAATCCCGTACCGGAGCCGATGTCCGCGACCACGGTCTCTCCGGGAACTATCACTTTCTTCAAAGCTTTCTCAAACGCCTGATTGCGTGCGTTGTCCGCCAACATGAGACGGTGAAACTCGAGCATGCAGGAAGTGTGGCACATTTCTTCCCGGGCTTCACCTCCGACATTCACGCCACAGCCTTTGGCTCACTGTCCGGAAGCTTACCGGACTTCACGATGATTTCGAATTCATCCTGACAGATGTCTTCGCCGATGCATCTTCTGGCGATGTTCAACACATCATCGAGTCGCGTTCTGATACGGCCCATCTCCGCATCGATCTCTTGTCGTTCTTTGCTCTTCTCTCTTTTCTCCATCAGCTCACGGTACAGTTGTACCAAACGTGTGCGCTCGTCGACGAACGACTGTGCTTCACGCCCCAGAGACACATGTGATTTTTTCATAGACAACGCTCCTCCATTGATTTCTTCGGCAAATGCAGTACACATACCTCTATCAACTGTTGCCATACTCGGAAGTTTAGAGAATAGCTCTGTACGATCAACAAGTTTCATCCACCCTCCATTCTTCTCGGCTCTCTGCAGAGAAAAGATCGTGAGGTCACTTCGATTTTTGCCGAATGTAAGCGAAAGTTAACAACTTTTCCATTTGTTTCATGGTATTGATTGTAGACAACACTTTTCGACGGACCAAAGACGGGAGCGGCGAGGCCGTCATGAGAAGAGCTTCTGCTAGGATGCCGCCATGAAGACGAAGACAGCACGCCTCTACGGTGCGCAGACGGAACGCGCGATCACGAACTTCCCCATCTCGGGCATCCCCATGCCGGAAGAACTCATTTCGGCTCTCGCGCTCATCAAAGAATATGCGGCGATCGTGAATGGCGAACTCGGGGAAATTCCCGCCGGGAAGGCACATGCCATTGCCTCCGCTGCACGCTCGATTTGCGAAGGGAAACACCGCGATCAGTTTCCCGTCGATGTCTTCCAGACGGGCTCCGGGACCTCGACGAACATGAACATGAATGAGGTGCTCGCGGCTCTCGCCAACGCCCATCCGCATGATGAAGTGAACCGGTGCCAGTCGAGCAACGACGTGATCCCCTCGGCGATTCAGATCGCCTGCGCGATCGGTGTCCGTGACCGCCTGCTCCCTTCACTCGCGTCCCTCCGCGCGACATTCAACGCGAAAGCCAGAGCCTTCCGCTCTGTTGTGAAGACGGGGCGAACGCACCTCATGGATGCCGTGCCGGTGTCGCTGGGCGCGGAATTCGCCTCCTACGCCGCACTCCTCGCACATGCCGAGCGCCGCCTGCGGGATGCCACCGAAGAACTCTGTGTGCTGCCGCTCGGCGGGACGGCGGCGGGAACCGGCCTCAACGCTCACCCCTCCTTCGCGCCGAAGACGATCGCACGCATGCGAACCGCGACGAAGCTCCCGCTGAAGGAAGCAGATGATCACATCGCAGCGCAGTCCTGCCCCCTCGCGCTCCAGACACTCGCCGCCGCGCTCAAGGAGACGTCGCTCGCGCTCACGAAGGCGGCCAACGACATCCGTCTCATGGCCTCGGGACCGGTCGCAGGCCTCGCGGAGATCATCCTTTCCCCGCTCCAGGCGGGCTCCTCCATCATGCCGGGGAAGGTGAATCCCGTCCTCTGCGAGAGCGTGCTGCAGGTGGGCATGGAGACGGTGGGGATGGACGCGACGGTGACAGCCGCCCTCGCGCAGGTGAGCAACTTCGAGCTCAATGTCGCACTCCCCGTGATGGCGCACGTCCTGCTCTCCTCCGTCAGGCACCTCGCCAATGTCACATCCCGCTTCGACGAGAAGTGCGTCTCACACATCCAGGTGAACCGAAAGCTCCTCGAAGAGCGCGCGGCGCGGAACCCCATGCTCGCCACGGCGCTCAATGCGGCCATCGGGTACGACAAGGCGGCGGAGATCGTGCAGGAAGCGGTGCGAACGGGGGAGACGATCTTCTCTGTCGCACAACGGAGGACGAAGATTCCCAGGAAGGAACTGAAGGAAATGTTGGATCCAAAGAGGATGCTCTCCAAGTAATTTGGCAGGCGCGGTAGGACTTCCCTCGGCTCGTTCCACTCGCTCGGGATAAACTTCTCGCCCTACTGCTTCGAGCGTGAAGTGCAACAGAACCTCATGTGTGTTTTGTAAAGTATGACCATCTATTTGGCAGGCGCGGTAGGGCTCGAACCTACGACCCCAGGTTTTGGAGACCTGTGCTCTACCAGCTGAGCTACGCGCCTACGTGATAAGGAACTTCCTCTATTGTAGCTTTTTATCCTCGTCTCCTCCACTTACTCGGCCCGCGCGCACGCCTCTTGGCGAGCAACTCCGCGGCCTGATCCAGCGTGATGGTGCCGGGGGAGAGTTTCTTGCCGAGTGAGGCATTCGTCTTTCCGTCGCTCACATAGGGACCGTATCGGCCATCCTTCACCGCAATCGGACTCCCGGTGGCGGGGTCGGTGCCGAGCGTCCGGAGCGACTCGGCAGCTTTCTTTTTCTGCTCTTTGGAGGCGTGCATCAGCTCTTTCGCCTGCTCGAACGTGACGGTCAGCGGATCGATGCCTTTCAAGCTCACCGATGCCTCGCCGCACTTGAGGTACGGACCGAAACGCCCGATGGCGAGCACGACCGGCTCGCCGTCCAGGAGCCCCAGATCCTTCGGGAAGGAAAGCAGCGCCAGCGCCTGCTCGAAGGTGACATCATCGACGGAAATGTGCTTCGGGATTGATGCACTCTTGAGCTTGATCTTCTTCTTTCCTTTCCCCTTGGCCTCCGGAAGATCCTCCGGCCGGCCGAGTTGAACATACGGACCGAAGCGTCCTGTGCGTGCCACCACCGCCATGCCGGACTTCTCGTCCGTGCCGAGAATGCGCTCCTTGAGGACATCTTTCTTGGAGATCTCCTTCGTCTTGTCCTTCACGAGCTGCTCGAAGGGGCCGAAGAACGCGCGGAGGAACGCCGAGCCTTTCATTCCGCCCTCGGCGATGTCATCCAGGGACTGCTCCATCTTGGCCGTGAACGTGAGGTCCACGATATCGGTGAAGTGCTCCGCGAGGAGATCGGTGACGGTCATCGCGATGTCCTCCGGGATCAGTTGCTTGTTCTCCTTCTTGATGTATCCGCGCTGCTGAATGGTGGAGATGGTGGGAGCGTACGTGCTCGGCCGCCCGATGCCCTCCTCTTCCAGCTTCTTCACCAGACTCGCCTCGGTGTAGCGCGGGGGCGGCTTCGTGAAGTGCTGCTCGGGCTTCAGCTCCTCCAGATCCAGCGGGTCGCCTTCGTGCAACGGCGGCAGCAACTTCGCTCCCTCTTCAATGTCCTCTTCGGTACGGGCGTCTCCCTCATCCCGATCCTCGCGGTACACGCGGAGGAAGCCGTCGAAGAGGATGGTCTGGCCCGTAGCGCGGAAGGTGTAGCGGCCGGCGGTGATGTCCGCGCCGACGCGCTTCAGCTCCGCCTGCGCCATCTGCGTGGCCATCGTGCGATTCCAGATGAGCGTGTAGAGCTTGAGCTGCTGGTGATCGAGGATGCTTCCGAGGGACTCCGGCGTGCGCGAGACTTCCGTGGGGCGGATGGCTTCGTGCGCCTCCTGCGCGCCCTTGCTCTTCGTCTTGTAGCGACGCGGCTCGGCGAGAACGTACTCACGACCGTACTGTTTCTCGATCGTTGCCTTGCAGTCCTGGAGCGCCTTGTCACTCAGGTTCACCGAGTCCGTGCGCATGTACGTGATGAGACCCATCATCCCCTCGCCCTTGCCGAGACTGACGCCCTCGTAGAGTTGCTGCGCCACGGCCATCGTCTGCTTCACGGAGAAACCGAGCTTGCGAGAGCCCTCCTGCTGGAGCGTGGAAGTGGTGAAGGGCGGCGGCGGCGTCTTCTTCAGCTCCTTCTCGTCCGTGGACCCGACGCTGTAGGACGCGTTCTTGAGCTCCGTGAGAACCGCATCCGTTTCGTCCTGCGTTCCCGGAACGAATTTCTTGCCGTCACGCTTGCTGAGTCCGGCAGTGAAGGATTCTTTCTTGGCGGTGTCGAGCAGCGCTTCGACCGTCCAGTACTCCTCCGGTTTGAACGCTTTGATCTCGCGCTCACGGTCCACGATAATCTTCACCGCGACGGATTGGACGCGCCCCGCGCTGAGCCCACGGTACACCTTCTTCCAGAGGAACGGCGAGAGCGTGTAGCCGACGAGCCGGTCCAGAACGCGGCGCGCCTGCTGCGCGTCGACGAGCTTCATGTCGAGCGTGCGCGGATGCGCGACGGCTTCTTTGATGGCTGTCTCCGTAATCTCATGGAAGACGATGCGCTTGATCGTCTTGGGATCTTTCTTCAGAACCTGTGTGAGGTGCCAGCCGATAGCTTCCCCCTCGCGGTCCTCATCAGTCGCGATCCAGAGCTCCTCCGCCTCCTTCGCCGCGGCTTTCAATTTCTTCACGACGGATTTCTTCTCGTCGGGGACCTCGTACTCGGGCTCAAAGTCGCCTTCCGTATCCACGGCGAGAGAGCTCGAAGGCAAATCGCGGATGTGTCCCATGCTCGCCTCCACCGCGAAGTCCTTCCCGAGGAAGCGCTTGATGGTCTTGGCCTTGGCCGGTGACTCGACGATGACGAGATTTTGAGGCATGAAGAAAAGTGTTGGGATGCGATGGGGGAGACTAGTCGTGCAGCACGGATGCTGTCAAAAGGAAGAGAACGTGTGATGCCCGGAACCTGCGCGCATCGAACATGCATCTCCGAGATGCAGCGTTGTGTCAGAGAAATGGAAGCTGGAAATTTCGCTTCGTGAAGCCGATTGACAAACATAGTTTACAGGACACGATGCAAGATTTTGGCTAACTGTAGCCATCCCTCCGACTCACGTTTGTATTCAATCTTTTTGGCTTCCGGAAGCCAGTGTTATGTCTGATTGCCTTGTGTAAGCCAAAAGATCGCTCAGGTGGCCTTGCGACGCAATATTCACAGCGTAAACTTCCAATCGTCATATTTCCTTCCCCCTTCCCTTCTATGTCCAAGCAGGAACTGATCGCCGCGATCGCGGACGCCGCTGGCATCACCAAGCGCGCCGCCGGTGACGCCTTGCAGGCGATCATCAATATCGTCATCAAGAACCTGAAGAAGGGCCAGCCGGTCACGGTCACGGGCTTCGGGACGTTCAAGCTCAGCCATCGCGCTGCACGCATGGGCGTCAACCCCCGCAACCCGACCCAGAAGATCTCCATCCCGGCGATGAAGGTCCCCTCCTTCAAGGCAGGCAAGACCCTCAAGGACGCCGTCCGGTAATCAGTATCGCGTCAGTTGGAAAAGGCCTCCGTAATCCGGAGGCTTTTTTCGTTTCCGGAGTTTTTGAATATTTGAGTATTAGAATATTAGAGTATTCGGGTTTGCTGATAAGCGCTCGCTGTAGAGAGACGCATCTCGAAGATCTCAAATATTCGAATATTCTAGTACTCTAATCTCTTCTCCGCCTAGAAAAGGAACTTCGTTATTCCCAAGCGTCCCTGTCCCCGGTATGATGCCGCTACTCACCATGGATGCTTCGATGATCAAAGACATTCTCGGCTCGCTCCTCAAGAATCTCCCTTTCACCGTCACGGAGATCGTCGTGACGGAGGAGAAGGATGTGACGCGCGTGGACCTGAAGTCCGACGACGCCAGCCGCATCATCGGGTGGCACGGCGAGACGCTGAACGCCGTCCAGCACCTGCTCAAGTCCATCATCCGGTCGAAGGAGAATCTGGAGAAGAGCCCCTTCATCGTGGTGGATATCGACGGCTACCGCCGCAGTCAAGAAGAGAAAGTCTGCCGCATTGCCGACCAAAAAGCTGACTTCGTCCGCCGCACGGGCAACCGCATCGCGCTGGCGCCGATGTCGCCTTATTTCCGCCGCATCGTGCACATGTACGTGGCCAACGCGCCGCAGCTTCAGGACCTCACGACGGAGAGCGTGGGCGAGGGCGAGTACCGCCAGATCGTCCTGCGCATGAAAGAAGAACAGAGCGAAGAATTGTCACCTGTGATGAGTGAGGATGCGGGGTTGGAGAATTTGGACGTTTAGTACAATTGATAATTGATAATGGATAATTGAAAATTTCGGATAATTATCAATTTTCCATTTTCCATTCGTGCGAGCGGCGTCACCCGCGAGCGCGCTTCCACTCCTCCAAAATCTTCCTCTCTTCCCGCGAAAGCTTGGTCGGCACTTTGACCTTCACCGTGACGAAGTGATCGCCGAAGCGGGACGTACTGAGGACGGGCAACCCCTTTCCTTTGATCCGGAGAATGGCGTCGGGCTGGGTGCCTTCGGGAATCTTGAATGAAACTTTTCCCTGCACCGTCTCGACGTCCACGGTTGTGCCGAGGGTGGCATCAAGGACACCGAGGTCAAGATTGGAACGGATGTCCGCACCCTCGCGCTGGAAACGCGGGTCGGGACGGACACGGACATGCACGTAGAGATCTCCCGCTTGAGCTCCCCTGCGTCCCGCCTCACCCTCGCCACGGAGCCTCAGCTGCTGCCCGTCATCGATGCCGGCGGGGATATCGACGGTGACTGTCTCGGTCTTCTGGATGCGACCCTCGCCGTCACACTCCTTGCACGGCTTCTCGGGAACCTTGCCGCTGCCGCGACACTTCGGGCAGACCGTGCGCTGCTGGATCGCACCAAAGAAGGACTGTGCCGTGCGCGTTACCTGGCCCGTGCCACCGCACTCGGAACATGTGATGACGGACGAACCCGGTTCCGCTCCGCCGCCCTTGCACCGATCACACGCACGCAGCCGCCGGATTTTGAACTGGCGCCTCGCTCCGGTGACGACGTCTGAGAATTCGATCAACACCTCCACCTCCGTGCTCTGTCCCTCCTGCTCCCGCGCGGCACGTCTCCCGCCGCCGCCGAAGAATCCCTCGAAGAGATCGGAGAACGATTCCGCCCCGCCGAAGTCGAATCCGCTGAAATCAAACCCCCCCTGTCCGCCGCCGAATCCGCCTCCCGCCTGCCCGTTCACTCCGGCCTCGCCGAACTGATCGTACGCCTGCTTCTTCTGCGGATTGGAGAGGACCTCGTACGCCTCGTTGATCTCCTTGAACTTCCGCTCCGCTTCCTTATTCCCCTTATGTTTATCCGGGTGCAGCTCTTTGCTCAGGCGGCGGTACGCCTTCTTGATATCGTCGGGGGAAGCCCCCTTGGACAAGCCCAAAACACCGTAGAAATCCTTGGCCATTTCCCTCTCAGCATAGCGAAAGTTGGGCTGTAAACGAAGCCCTGTTTATGGTAGAATGTTCTGATGCCCTCACTGAAACAAACATCACGAATTCTCAGCCTTCTCACGCTCTCCTTTGCGGCTTGCGCAACCGGTCTCGGATGGTCACTCTGGAACGCCGGAATGCCTCCCGTTGCAGCACTCTCACTGCCGAAGATCGGATACGATCCATGGACCACACTCGATTATGAGGAACTGGAGGACGGGGCGACGGTCCCTGCCAACGTGAACGTGATCTTCCGCCTGCCCATCGACATGCCGCTGACCAGGAGGGATACGCTCTTGGGGAACCTCGGCGAAGACGTGCGATACTGGGGTTACTGCTTCTACAACAAAGATGATCCGGAGGACTCACGTCAGAGCAACGGGTTCCCCGGACGCATGTTCCTCTCTGAAGCGGAGCGCGATGTCCGCGAACGACAGGTCATGCAACAGGCGGGGCGCTACTCCATCTTCGATCCACCCACACAAGCCGAGCTGGAACGGGATGATGCGATATTGCAGTTCCACAGCAATATCCGTCACCAGATCGAAGTCTTCCACGGCGGACAGAGCTGCTACATCCAGACATCTGCACCGTTGCCGATCGGCGTCGATCGCGACGACGACGGACTGAACACGGCGCTGGAGAAACAGTACGGGACGGATCCCACGACGCCTGACACGGACCAGGACAATGCGTCGGACAGCGTGGAAGTGCTCTACCTCCACACCAACCCTCTCGATCCGGATTCCGATGGCGACAACCTGCTCGACGGCATTGAAGTGCACGGACACTCACACATCACCGCCGAAGACACGAACCCCCTCAATCCGGATTCCGATGGCGACACGCTCTGTGACGGTTACTGCGTCGTGGACAGAAATCGTCGCTACTGTCCCGTGGATGATACGAGCAATTGCATCGAAACGGTCAATCGCTGGGCCGGCGAGGACAAGAACCTCAACGGCACCGTCGATGAAGGCGAGAGCAACCCGCTCCTGAAGGACAGCAACAGCGACGGAATCTACGATGAACAGGATTTCTACAACTGTCTCCTCAATGGAGGCACGGATTGCTAAGAAACGCGTTTTCCGCTACAATACTATGATGCTCACGATCCTCACTGCCATCATTCTCGGACTCTCACAACCCCGGCAGGCACTGGCCTACCTGACGCCGGAGGAAGTACTGCTCCGTGAGCAGGCCAGTTTCTACTCGCTGCCGGACCCGTATCTGACTCCCAACTCCCGACGCGTACGCTCCATCGTCGATGAACGGGCGCAGGAACGGACAGCGAAGTACCCGGACCCTTCGCCCGTTCTCCATGCAGCCGCAGAGGATTCCTCTTCGTCGGGAGCGATTGAAACGGAGGAGGCGAGTACTTCGTCCGAGGGCGGGTCGACCGGAGACAACACGGACCTGAGCGTGGTGGAACTGCGCCTCCTCGAACGCTACGAGCGTCGGGCCATCGCCGCCAACAGCGTCCTCTCGCACCAGAGCGCGCCGCTGACTCCCACGGGACCGGAAGCGTACGCAACGGTGGCGATCATGCTCGGATCCGTCGGATGGACGATGTATCGGGCGAAGAGAGCGAAGGGGTGGAAATTCTGAAGGCAGAAACGTGAGGAAAGGCAGAAATGGCAGGGAGGTATTTTGCATAGGGAACGTTTCTGCCCTCCGTTCCCCGCCTCCATAGAACGCCTTTTTCTCTTTCTAAAAGCCAAAAAGTTGGTGTGCAAGAAATGGTTTGCATGCCGCGCACTCCGGAGAATACCGGGCCTCTGCTACCGTGTGCACCGATGACCAAAGTGTCGCTCACCGGCAGGGAATGGCGCTTCGAAGAAAGAGATGCCGAGGATCCCGGCATCCTTCTCTCCCGTCTTGCCGGGCTGCGTTCCATCGACCTCGGAGCGTCGGCCCCGCTTCCGTTCGAGAGCACGGATCACCAGCCGCCCGACCTCGCCCGGGCGATCGAGCGACTGAAGCTGGCCTTCTCACGTGACGAACGCATCGCCGTCTTCGGGGACTATGACTGTGACGGCATTACGGCAGCCGCGCTCATGGCGCGGTTTCTCGCACGTCACGGCACACACCCTCTGATCCGGCTTCCGCACAGGCTCCATGACGGTTACGGACTGAAAGAGGAGAACGTACGACACCTGAAGGACGAGGGAATCAGTCTCCTCATCACCGTGGACACGGGTGTCTCCGCGGGACCCGCTCTGCACCTCGCGAAGGAATGCGGAATGGACGTGATCGTGATCGACCACCACCACCTGCCACAGCGCCTGCCGGACACGATAGCGATCCTGCACCCGCTCCTCGCAGGATACGACCAGAGCCCCCCCTCGGCCGCAGGACTCGCCTACGGCGTCATCGCAGCCTACGAACGAGAGGAGGGGAGGGATGACTGGGAGGGAAAATCCGGGGACCTGGCACTCGCCGCCACGGGGACCGTCGCCGATCTTGTGGAACTCCGCGGGACGAACCGCTCCCTCGTGACGCAGGGTCTCGCCGCGTTCGGCTGCCTCTCGCCTGACGAACCGATCGGGAAGCTCGCACGACAGGCGGGTATCACGGGCGTCCCGACGAGCTCCGATATCGCCTACCGCATCGCCCCACGGCTGAATGCCGCCGGCCGCATGGCGGATCCATCGATCGCGCTGCGGGCAATTCTGGACGGAGATGACGCGCTTGCGACGCTCGAACAGCTCAACCGCGACCGACAGAGTGAGACGCTGCGGCTGCTCAAAGATCTCGACCAATCGCCTCTCGATCTCTCGCTCCCGCTCCTCCTCCTCGCAGACGAGAAGTACCCCGCAGGCATCGTGGGACTCATCGCGGGGAGGCTGACGGAAGCGCACGGACGTCCAAGCTTCGTGGCACAGATCCAGGGCGATGTCTGCACGGCATCGTTGCGCAGCATCCCCGGCTATCACATCACGGAAGCACTGCGCCACGCATCCGATCTCCTCCTCTCCTTCGGCGGACATGCGATGGCGGCGGGCTGCACCTTCCGGACCGAACTCCTTCCGCAACTCACCGATCGTCTCCTCGCACATGCTTCCGAACGTCTGAACGCGGCAGAGCTTCGCCCGATCCTCGAGATCGACGCCGCCCTCGACACCACGGGGGTCACGCTCGCACTCTGCGAAACACTCTCGAAGCTGGAGCCGTTCGGACAGGGAAACCGCGAGCCGCGCTTCATCCTCTCCAACGTGATGATCAGCAACATGAGGCGTGTCGGAAAGGACGGTGTACACCTCCAGGCACGCGTTGGCGGCCTCAAAGGAATTGGGTTTCGTCTGGGAACTCTCCTCCCACAAATCAACGATGCAGTGGATGTCGCCTGTCGTCTCTCCATTGACGCATGGGAAGGGAAGAGCCAACCGCAGCTCCTCATCGAGGACGTGAGAGCAGCAGAAGATGCTCCTATTCCTACGGCATCGAAACATTTCTCGTTAGCTGGTTAGCATGTTAGCTCGTTATGTACTTCAAGACGTTCGAAGAAATTGAGGTGTGGCAGGCAGCGAGGCTTCTCATGAGAAAAGTTAGAATATTCACACGTCGAGCGATGGAAAAGAAAGATTGGGGATGGGCAGATCAAGTGACACGCTCAACTCTCTCCATTATGGCGAACATCGCAGAGGGAAATGACGCTCAAACGAATGTGGAATTCATCATGTACCTTGGATATGCAAAAAGATCGGGCGCAGAAACACGTTCACATTTGTATTACGGGTTGGATGAAGGATATGTCCTGAAAGAAGAATTTGAGGATACCATTCAGTTGTGCAGGAAAATAACCGCACAGCTGGGGAAACTGATTCAATACTTGCAACAGCACAGAGCTGCAAAACATAGAGGCGTCTCTTCATGAACAACCAGCTAACGAGCTAACTCGTCAACGAGCTAACAAATTTGTGACGAGCTCCTTTTAGACCGGGGCCAGTTTACCTTCCATGAAGAACACATCCGTAACCTCGGCGCTCAGTGCAGAGGCGATCTTGTAGGCGAGGAGAACGGACGGATTGGTGCGACCGCGCTCGATGGACATGATGGTCTGGCGACTCACACCTGTGCGCAGCGCAAGTTCCTCCTGTGTCATGCTCCGCTCGAAACGGAGGCGGCGGATGGCATTCTTCAGGAGGATGGCAGGCATGGGGAGGAGGGTGAGAGGATCCGGGGAGTTGTACCGTCTGGAAGCGCATTGTACTGATGCCAGCGAGAGGAGCAAGGGGTCACGACTCTCCCTGTTGTTCAACGACGAACCGGGACAGTGAAACGAAACGATCGAACCGCATCATGGAGGAATCCATCCTGCCCTCTCTTCTGAGATCCCGCAATACCTCACAAGTTGCTTCGCTTGGCCACCCTGAGTTTTTGCAGGAAACAAGCCATCTTTGATACCATCACCCGCTGAGATGAGCTCTTCTCCCTTCCACGGCATCTTCAGCGCACTCAGCCAGGGGGCTTTGAAGGGGAAACTGTCTCTCGATGAAGAGGAATCTGCGACGGAGGAGAAGGGTGAGCGGAGCGTCGGACGCGTGGCCGTGGACATCTACGAACAGGACGATTACTACATTATCAAAGCGCCCATCGCAGGCGTCCGGATGGCCGATCTGGACATTGAGGTGAACGAGAATGTTCTCACGATACGAGGGAACCGACGGCAGACCGACGACGTGGCGGCGGGGCAGTACTATTTGCAGGAATGTTTCTGGGGACCCTTCAAACGTTCCGTCACGCTCCCCTGTGTCATCGATCCCAAGCGGGTGAGAGCGACATTCAACAAGGAAGGCATTCTGAAAGTCCTGGTTCCGAAAGAAGAGAAGGTGAAAATCGTGAAAATCAACGAAGGTTGAAACCGAGAGTGCCGCCTGCCCTGAGCGATCCCGCGCAAGCGGGAGAGTCGAAGGGTGAAGATCAACGAAGGGTGAGCCTCACTTCCTCTTTGACTTTTTTGTCGTCTTCTTCTTCCTGCTCATCCTGACGACCGCGGACCGTGCGGCACGGGCGGGCATTCTCTTCGCGAGACGCTTCCGCACGCTCCCCGCAACGGGTGATGTCCGGAGTTTCAGGATAACTTCCGCCGGAAGTTTCACGAGTGAGTCGAACACATCCATGCCGCCCATGTAACGCCAGTCGACGACGTTCAGAAGCTTCTCGAACTCCCGCATGGCACTACGAACCTCCTTCCGCGCATCCGGATCGCGCAGGTCGCTCTCGAGCGAGGTGAGCAGTTTCGTCTGGAGGAGGTACAAATTGTGCACGCGATCAAGGGCTCGGTCGGCGTTCGTCATGGGGAGTGGTGGGAATGTGAATGTTCGAATCATTGTAGCGTTTTGAGACTGAAACGTCAAACCTGTCACGAATTCCCGAGCGGATCGGCAGATAGATAAACGGGGCTTTAGCCCTTCTGTAAGCCAAAATTCGTATGTCAGCTCGAATGGACATTTGAGAATGGCTCCTGGATGCGAAAAGATCATGTTACGCGCGAGAAGTCACTCACCCCACGCGCCAACGACAGACGGGCCGCCCATTCTCCGGAGTAACATGTCCGGCATGAGCATCGTGACGAAGAAAGGCGACGGCGGCGAAACAGGCCTCCTCGGAAAGACACGTCTCCCGAAATCCGACGTGCGCTTCCATGCCATGGGGACGGTGGATGAATTGAATGCATTGGTGGGAGCGGCTCTTTCATCCCTCATCCCCAGCCCCTCTCCCGAGGGGAGAGGGGAGCACGTTTCACCACGAATTGAGTCTCAACTGATTCGACTCCAGCACCTCCTCTCCCGTCTCGGCGCGGATCTGGCTTCTCCGGAGGGAACAAAGGATGTGATACGAATCGGGACGGAACACACGAAAGAGATTGAGGAGTGGATCGGGGCGTTGGAATCCTCCCTGCCGCCTCTCTCGGTCTTCATCCTGCCGGGAGGATCCGGCGGCGGGGCACGCCTCCATGTCGCCCGCGCCGTCTGCCGCCGCGCGGAGCGATGGACCGTGGCGCTCTCGGAATTCGAGGACATCAACCGCGAGGCGATCATCTTCCTGAACCGGCTCGGAGATTATTTGTTTCTGGCCGCGAGAGAGGTGAATCGTGCGGCGGGAGCAGCGGAAGTGAAGGCAGCGTACTGAAAGAACGCCGGCAACGGGGGTGAACCCGCTGCCGGACCGTCCTGTTTTTCTAAGACCATTATCAGGTCTCGCTCACGAGGATGAAGTCGTTCTCTCCCTGACGGCGGAACCTCCGCTTGCTGACGTCTTCCCGGAGCTTCTCCATCGCCACACCGTTGAGCGAGGCAACATTGAGCCACGGGACTCTCTGTTCTTCGCGGGTGAAAGGACAGACGAGGAGGAGATCCTCATCAGACGGGGGATCGAGCAGTCTGGTCATCCAGAGATCCTTCCACTGTGCGCAGCTCTTCTCGCCGAAGGGAGCCGCCAACCACTCCTCCGGAACACTGACGTGGCACGCTCTGACGAACGAATTCAGCCATTGCGTTCCCTGCTATGCCATCCAGACAGAGTAGAGAACTGGGGATTGGCATGTGGAGCGTAGAAGGCTCCCTGCGCGCACATGAGGGATCGCTCCCCTGTCATACGTGCCGTGTCTCCGCGCCGGAGTACCGGGTTCGTCGCATTCGCTGCCTTTGCGGCACTGTCCGGCACATACACGTCGCGCAGGAGAACCACAATGAACGGTTCGGAGGAAATCGGCTTCTGTCGATGTGCCACCAAGTGTCTTTTCATCGCTCACCTCAACTTTCTATGAGTGGACTGAAACATGGCCGGAGAAAAAAAGAACGGAGGGTCAGAATACTGCATATTCTTGCATCCAACAACGCGTCACTTCGGCCAGAAATTCAACACGAGGAGGAGTACAAAGAAGACAATCAGCGGCGCGCCGATGCTCAGGGCGAGCCTCCATGAGTGCCGTTCGGAAGAGCGGAGACTCAGATACAAACTCATGCCTGCGTACAGCAGCGACGTGAGGACGAGCGGGAGATCGGCGACCTGCATCCACCACGCGGGCCACACCCCCAAGACACTCTTGGCGAGGAGCATGTACGCGATGAAGAACGTCGCACCGAGGACGTAGAAGAAGAACGCGGAGAGTTGATGGATGGTTCGGATCACAGCCGGAAGTATATCACACCGAATGAGGTGCCTGATTCTGCTGATCGGTGAGGAACGCATCTCTTCCTGATATCTTTGGATCTAATCCGTAGAGAAATGCTCTCGCCTGCTCAAACGTCATTCCCCTCATATCGACATCATCCTGCGTCTCCGGCGTGCCGGTTCCGCTTTCGGCTTTCACTCCTGGCTGTTCCGAAGATGGGGAATCCTGCTCCATTGGAGCGGGATGGTACTCCAACTGCTCTCAAGCACAAGAACAGAGCAGCAACTATCTGGAAAACGGCATCCAATTCAAGAAATATCGAGCAAACCAGCAAACGAGCTAACGAGAAATCGTTCGAGCAGCGTTCACAGTTGTCGCTTCTTCTTCCGATGCTGCACCGTGAGGATCTTGCGTCCCGTGCGGCGGCGGCGCGCAAGAACTTTGCGGCCGTTCGCCGTTTTGCTTCGCTTCAGGAACCCGTGGGTTCGAAGCCGCCGTCTCCATCTGAGCTTATTCAACATAGCCGCGAGAGAGTACAGGAGGGGCGGGATGAGGTAAAGGGAAGATCTGAGAGGAAACCGGGGCATCCGACGAAACCGAGGAGTATGAATCCTTGGATTCTCCGGGTTCCTCGGCTTCCCATCATCCTTTGCTGGTTCTAGCCCCGCTCTTTCAGTAGACTCCGCCCCATGTACACCGTCTCCAACCTCAAAAGCGGCCTCCCCGTCCTCACGGCCGGCAGTGATGCCACGGCTTCCGTGACCGTCCTCGTCTTCGCCGGCGCCGGCTCGCGTTACGAAACGCAGAAAGACCGCGGCATCAGCCACTTCCTGGAACACATGTTCTTCAAGGGCGGAAAGAAATTCCGCAACACGAAGGAAGTGAGCGCCGCCATCGACGGCGTCGGCGGCGACTTCAACGCATTCACGGGCAAAGAGTATGCGGGCTACTACGTGAAAGTGGCGGCGGAGCACGTGCGTCTCGCGTGCGACGTCCTCGGCGACATGCTGCTCAATGCCTCCTTCCCCCCCGAGGAAATCGAGAAGGAGCGCGGCGTCATCAAAGAGGAAGAACGGATGTACCAGGACACGCCCATGTATCGGTCCGGCTGGGACTTCGAAGAACTCCTCTTCGGCGACCATCCGCTGGGTTGGGACACCATCGGCACGATGGAGGTGATCAATTCGGTGCAGCAGAAAGATTTTAGGAATCATCGCGACGTTCTCTACACGCCGAAGAATCTCGTGGCGGCGTTCGCGGGGAAGATCACGGCGAAGGATGCGGAATCGCTCTCGAAGGAGTACTTCGGCGAGCTCTCCGGCGAGAGCAAGCCGTCATTCCATCCTTTCACGAACTACAACACGAAGAAAATCTTCCTCCGGACCAAGGCCACCGAGCAGGCGCACCTCGTCTTCGGGATGCCGGGCGTGTCCGCGCTCGATCCCGACCACTTCACACAGAAACTCCTCGCCGTGATCCTGGGCGGCAACATGAGCTCGCGCATGTTTCTCAACATCCGCGAAGCGAAGGGGCTGTGCTACTACATCTCCACCGACATCGACAGCTACCTGGATGCCGGCTCCCTCTCCACCCGTGCGGGCGTGGATCAGGCACGGCTGGAGGAGGCGATCGTCGCCATCCGCAAGGAGTACGAGACCTGCGCGAAGGACGGTGTGACGACGGAAGAGCTGGCTCGGGCGAAATCCTTCATGAAGGGCAAGATCGCCCTCTCGCTCGAGGACTCCGAGGAGCTGGCGCACTTCCTCGGAAAGCAGCAGCTCCTGTATCCGACCGTGCGCGACGTCGCCGACTACTTTGCAGAGATCGAGAAGGTGACGCTCCCGGCAGTGAATGCGCTGGCGAAGCGGCTCCTCACCCCCGAGCAATTCAGGCTCTCGGTGATCGGGAAAGAGAGTGATGAGAAGAAGCTCCAGGCGCTGTTGGAGTGACGCAGAAGCGGCTACTCCCCGTCTACCGGAACACTGCCCGCGAAAACCGCCCCTTCCTTTCGCACGTACTTTCGGCTATACAATGGCAACTTCCCCGTCTCCCATGCAGCAGACCCTCATCCTCCTCAAACCGGACGCCATCCAGAAGCGACTCGTCGGCCGTGTCATCGCGCGGTTCGAGGAAGCGGGCTTCACGATCCGCGGATGCAAGATGCTGCACCTGCGCAAAGAGCTTCTGCGCGAGCACTACGCACACATCGCGGACAAACCTTTCTACCCCGACGTGGAGGCCTTCATGAGCTCAACACCGGTCATCGCACTGGTACTGGAAGGCAAGGACGTCGTGACGAAGGTACGGGACATGCTGGGCGTCACCGACAGCAGGAAAGCGGCTCCGGGCACGATCCGCGCCGAGTTCGGTGTGGATCAGATGATCAATGTGGCACACGCGAGCGACTCGCCGGAGACGGCCGTGAAGGAGGTGAAGCGGTTCTTCGCCGAGGACGAGCTGCACGACTACTGAAAAAAGAAGCCCCTCTCTCGAAGGGCTTCTCTCTGGTATCGCTCTCAGTTGAAGAAGTACCTGGTGGATTCCACGTACCCCAGTGAATCCTCCGCCCAACGGAAAGATGTCGCCGAGCCCTGATCTGCATCTTCCCAGAGCAAGTGACTTCCGGTCGTCCCGAAGGAGAGACCGGGCTTGTTGAACTGCCGGAGCGAAACGATGAGCTGCGATGATTTCGCATCATCCACTTTGGGATTCAGGATCGTGACACGGAGCTTGAAGGTGGAGGATGTCCCTTGCTCGATCTGCGTATCCAAGACGCCGTCCCGCAGGTTGCAGTATGCGAGGAAGGAACCGGAGATTTCACCCGTGAGCTGCGTACCCGTCTTCGAGTAGGCCCTGCAGGACCTCACCACGTCCGGAGCAGCGCTGTTGTAGAATTGAAGGCTGTCGGCGTTGACCGTGACGTTGGCCGTGACGACGTTGAAGTATGCGCCGGAGAGTGCGATCACGTTGAGGCCGTCCTTGGTATTGACGTTCGCGGCGGCGGAGAATGTGAAGGCTGCGACATCCTTCGCTCCTGCAGAGAGCGCGGTATTGTCTGCATCCTCATTTGCATCCGTAATGGAGAGGACTTTCGCGTACACCGGATACTGAATCGTGCCGTAGACGGTTTTGTTCTTCGTCGCGGGATTCACCAGGCGGTCACTGGGGAAGACGAGGATTTCGCCCGCCGCGGCGCCGTTGCCGTCGTTGATCGAGAGCGGAACTGAATTCCCGGCACGAACTTCCGACGCTTCGATGCCATCCGGCGGGAGTCCGAGCTGGAAGACCTGGTGCGAAGAAGTCTGTTCATCGGAATTCGCGAGGACCCGCACCGAGAGGATGTCTCCGGCCGTTTCCGTGAGGGAAAGTCCCGTCTGAGACAGATCTGCACAGAGCATGAAGTTCGAACCAGATCCGCAGGCGGCGGCTGTCGCGTGTGCGATCGGCTCCGTCCCGCCCTTGCGGAAGATTTGCGCTTCTGCGACGGACGGATGCGGCCGGCCGTCATTGGTGATCACGTTGAATCCGATCGTATCGATGCGCACCGTATTGCCGCTGTCACCCAGATTCCCCGCTTTCAGCTTCAGCTGGAGCGCGGCCTTGCCGAGCGTGCCGCCGAGGAGCTGCGTCTGCGTACTCGTGACTGCGGTGATCGTGAGCGTCGCTTCGGGCGGCGGTATGCACGCTCCATCTCCACAGACGGATTCTGTCGGACAGGATTGCTCCTCAAGCACGATGGTGGATCCGGAGCAGGAGTACTCGCCGATCATTCCGTCCTCTCCGCAGTAGTCCACCTGCGTGACGAAGCTCCCGCTGCCGTTCGGTCCTGTCACGGTCGTCCCCTTCACGGAGAGGACCTTGCCGCTGTCGGAATCTGTGCAGGTTTCGCTCCTGCAGGCGCTATTGCACCCATCACCGTCATCATTGTTATCGTCATCGCACTCTTCCGTGCCGACCTTGATGCCGTCACCGCATGTCGAGGTGCACAGGCTGGGCTCCACATCCGGTGCGCATTCGAAGCCCACTTCCCTGGCACAGGAAGACGAACAGCCATCCCCGTTCACGGAATTACTGTCGTCACATTGCTCCTCACCGGCCTTCTTCCCGTCACCACACTCCGTGGCACAGATCGAGAGGCTACCGGACTCGGAACAGACCCATCCATGCTCCTGCGAACAGGAGTTGCACCCGTCATTCTCAGTGTCATTGCCGTCATCACACTCCTCTCCCTCCTCTACGACACTGTTCCCGCATTCCGCCACCTGCGGGATCTCCGTGCACTCGCTCGGCTCACCCGCACACTCCCAACCGTCGTCAATCATGCCGAGAGTACAGCCGTCGCCGTCGGTCGTATTGGCATCATCGCATTCCTCGGTCCCGGTGATGAGACCGTCGCCGAAGATGGAGGCGCACTCGCTCTGACCCGCCTCATCCGGATTGCACTCCCAGCCGTTCTCAATCATGCAGTACACCGAGCAACCGTCGCCGTTTCCATCATTGCCGTCGTCGCACTCCTCGCTCACTTCCGTATCCACCCAACCGTCGCCGCAGGGCGCGATGGGCAGATTGAGACAATCATGAGGACAGTTACAGGCATTCTCCCCGAGACCGCAGACGCCGTCGCCGCAGAGCGTGCAGAGGAAGCTGCCGTCTTCGTTGACTGCACAGTCACCTTCGCTGTCCCGCTGTGCGTTGCTGACGGAGATCAGATCTTCGCAACAAGCATCGTTCGTGAGGCCGCTGCCTTCCTTCCCTTCCTCGATACAGGCAGAGGGAATTCCACAGTCCTCGGGGCAGGCGTAGCAGGACTCGTCACACGAGTCATTCGTGCCGTCGCACCGCGTACAGGAGGTATCCTCCACTGTCATGCAGAGGCCATCACCGCAGAACGGCGCACAGACGCTCCTGCACTGCTCCGGCTCGGTCGTGCTGCCGCTCCCGGTCAGCTGAGCCCGGACAAAGGAGAAGAGGGAAGCGAAGAATGACCGCAGAGAGGCGAGAGGACCTTCGGAGGAAGTGCCGGTCGTGCCGCATTCCACGTAACACATCCAGCCGGTTTCGACGGTGCAGGTCGCGGAACAGCCGTCGCCGTCGATCACGTTACTGTCATCACACTCCTCACCAATGAGTGTGGGAACCTGCGGATCGAAGAGGTAACGGAGAGCGATTTCGCCGTCGTAGTCTGCTTCCAGGGAACCGTTGCCGTCGATGTCGTAGTAATCCTCAAGATGTGATCCGATGAAGGCGAGAATTTCTCCGGGAGTCGTCCTCGTCGCGCCGGACCCGATGACGCCATTGACGAGTGTCGCACCCGTCATACCGGACATGTAGCGATTGAGCAGGAGACCATCAGAGAGCGCTTCCTGCGTTCCGTTGCCATCGAGATCGAGATCGATCATACCGAGGTACTGACGCACCTCACTGGCCTTCACGCGCGTCGCGGAGGGGCCGACAGAGGTTGCCAGCAGACCGTCGCCGCAGGAATCAACGAGCGTGAATCCGTTGTCGCTCACGTCGAGGTTGCAGTCATCCTCTTGGGAATCAATGCATACAACCCCTGCTGCATTCCTCGAGACGACAATGACACGATATGGACCGGGGGAAAGCTCCTTCACTTTCCAGCAGGTTTTCATATCCGCTGCACATACCTCCTCTCCTCCCCACGTAATGGAATCATCGGGAGAACTCTCGCGTGTAATCCATCCGAGGATCATGTTCCTGTCCGTGTCGAATTGGTGGTCTACGAGCCCGATCATCACCCAACCGCTTCCGCCGGACCACCGGATGGTATTGGGCTGACCCAGCTTGAAACTCTCGCCGCCATTGGGCTCGAGCACTGTGACCGCGACCATGGGAGCGATGGAGGAGGAGGCTTCGGAAGAAGAACTTTCCTCAGAAGACGAGGATCCGGAACTGACGGAGGATGAGCTCTCCTCAGACGATGAAGAGGAACTGGAGGAGGATATGTGGCAATCCTGCGGGCAATTGCAGAATCCTTCACCGAGATCGTCGTCACACACGCCATTGCCGCAGGGGAGACAGAGAGCGCCACTGGCGAGCGGGAGGCACACCCCATTGTCATCGGGTGTCTTGAAAGTTGTCGTTCCCGTGAGTCCATCACAACAGGTATGACCGAGAGCAACGGGCATGATGACCCCAGTGGAAGTGCAAGGAATGGAGGAGCTGGAAGAGGAAGCCGGATTCGGGCTGCAGATCGAAAGGCTTCCTGACTGCGTGCAGGTGAAACCTGTCTCGAACGTGCACGTCGCGGAGCAGCCGTCTTCGTCCGCTGTATTGTGATCGTCACACTCTTCTGCTCCGGTCTTGATACCGTCTCCACAAATCGTGGCACAGACGGAGGGCGATCCGTCGCACACCCAACCAGTCTCGACAGTGCAGATCGCGGAGCAGCCGTCGCCGGCCTCCGTGCTGTCATCGTCGCATCCCTCGTCACCCGTGATCACACCATCTCCGCACTCGGAGGCGGAACTGGAGGCGGAGCTGGAGGAAGGTGCATGCAGACAGGCCCCGCTGTCGCACCCGAATCCACAGGGGACAACCGTGCTATGCAACCTCCGTGTTCCTTCGGTGCAGACATACTCGGCAACAGCGCACCCTGTGCCGCTGCACTGGGAGACACTGTAGTAGAGCGTGCCTCCGGTGGAAGACTGGACCTGGAGGCAGGTATCCACGGTGTCTTCGCCATCGGCGGTCACCGTGCCGACTGTGAAGGAATCTTCGCCGTCGGAATCATGACAGGTGTGCGGCTGACAAAGTGAATTGCACGTACTGTCTTCCGTGCCGTTGCTCGTTCCTTCGTCGCACTCCTCGCCGGTCTCAAGCGTACCGTTACCGCATACGGGGGCTGCGGAACTGGAAGAAGAAGCTGGATTCGGGCTGCAGATCGAGAGGCTTCCGGACTGCGTGCAGGTGAAACCTGTCTCGACCGTGCAGGTCGCGGAGCAGCCGTCGCCGGAGTCCGTGTCATCGTCATCACAATCCTCCCCGATGAGCGACTCCGTGCTCTGCGGGTCGAAAAGGAAACGCATGATGATATGACCGTCGCGTTCGACGACGAGGAGATTGTCTCCATCGATATCATAGGTGCGTCCCTGATTCTGTCCGTAGATGAACGCCGCGACTTGCGCACCGGTCGTCCGGGTTGCACCGGATCCCGTGGCACCATTGACGAGCGTTGCACCCGTTTGGCCCAACATGTAGCGCTGGAAGAGGATGCCATCGGAGAGGGCGTCCTCTGTGCCGTTGCCATCGGCGTCCAGATCGATCGTGCCCAGGTACTGCCGGATGACCGCGTTCGTCGTGCGCATCGCGCTCGTTCCGACTGTCGTTTCCAGGAAACCATTGCCACATTCCTCTTCAGCACACCGTTCCGAGCAGCCGTCACCGGAGATGATGTTGCCGTCATCGCACTCTTCGACCCCCTTCACCATTGAATCTCCACAGACCGCGGCACATTGACTGTGACAGTCCGTCGGGGGACCTGTCTGTGCGATCGGCCCCAGGACATCCCCGAGGAGCGAAGCGACGACGTTGCGGAAGAAGCCCCAGAACCCGCTCACCTGCGGATTGGGACAGATGGTGTTACAGACCCAGCCGGTCTCGACCGTGCAGGTACCGGAGCAGCCGTCGTTGGCAATCGTGTTTCCATCGTCGCAGAGTTCATCCGCCTGGATAGTGCCATCGCCACACTCGACGGCGATGGAGCTGGAGGAAGAAGAAGTCGGATTCGGGCTGCAGATCGAGAGGCTTCCGGACTGCGTGCAGGTGAAACCTGTCTCGACCGTGCATGCAGCGGAACAGCCGTCGCCCGGGGTCGTGTTGTGGTCGTCACACTGCTCGGTGCCTGTCGTGAAGACGGCGCCGTGGTTGGTCCCGTTGTTGCCATAGCCGCTGGCATCGTCGGCATTGCCGTCGAAAGCGTAGGAAGCGACGAGCTGGCTTCCAGCCGCGTCGGCAAAGATCTTCAGATCCTCGATCTCGCCGTTAAAGTTCTCATTGTACGGATCTCGCCACTTGCCGATGAGGAGACGCTCGTTGTTGGTCCGGATCCCGACGGTGGTGGCATTGGCGGTCGCGACGATGGCGCCGTCGATGAGGAGCTTCATATTCGGCGCAGGCGCCGTTTTCCCGTACGTGCCGACGATGTGGTACCAGCGATTGGTCTGAATGACGCTGCTCCAGATGCCGTTGTCCGCTCCGTTCGCGTCGAAGAAACCGAAAGCCAGCCTGTTGCCTTCGGGGAACTTGTGGCCAAGGATGCCGTACGCTCTGCTGGCATCGGCGGTGTCACTGCCCTTCAGGACGACGTAGGTCCAATCCTCACTGAAGTCGCCGTTGAGCTTGAGCCAGAGGTCAATGGTCATGCCTGAACTGAGGTCAAGACTGGCGCTGTCGGGAGCGTCGATGTAACTGGTGGAACCATTGAAACCGGCGTCTTGGCCAATCCTAATGCCGTCACCACAGAGCGAGCCACAGACGGAGGGGGTGCCGTTACACACCCATCCGGTCTCGACCGTGCAGGTGGTTGAACAACCATCGCTCGCAGCGATATTGCCGTCGTCACACTGTTCATTCCCCTGGATAATGCCATTACCACATATGGGGGCTATGGAACTGGAGGAAGAACTGGAAGAGGAGGCTGGAAGAGAGGAGGAGCTGAGAGAGCTGGAGGAGGCTGGAAGAGAGGAGGAGCTGGAACAGGCGGCTGCGGCCATCTTGATATCACCGACGTTTACCTGCGCCGATCCCTTGGGGAAGCTTATGCCGTAGCGATCCTGCGCCGCCTGCGCGATATCCACGTACACCTCCGAACGTCCCGGGCCCGCATACACCCCGATATACACCGCCCGGTGACAATCCTTGTTGAGGTACGCGAACACTTGCTGCGCCGTCGTGACAGAGGGATCAACGGTGAACTGAAATTTCCCGTCGTTATCCGTCTTCGCATCCGCCGGCATGAACGGCAAAGGACTCGTGACGAAGGCATTCACAATAGGAGCATTCGACACTGCATCCAGGAGCCGTCCCATCACCGTCACGGGGGGATTTTGAACGGAGGACGATGAGGAAGAAGCGGAACGGACACAAACGCTCGGCACTCCGCTGCAAACCCAGCCGCTCTCGATCACGCATGCGACGGAACAACCGTCACCGGCTTTCATGTTCCCGTCGTCGCACTGCTCTGTTCCCTCCTTCTGGCTGTCGCCGCAGAGGATAGACTCACTCACGTCGAGCGGGGAGACGCACTCAGGATCGGGAGTGGTTCTCACCCACGTTCCGGAGAGAGGCTGGAACGATCTGCCTGGGGATCCGAAGCCGAACGCGTAGTCCGCGTATCCCATCTTGTTGGTGTTTTCCAGATAGAAGACCGATGTCTTCGAGTCGTAGAGACCGACCGTATCCGTTCCGTCACTGTCCCAATCGCCCGCCGTCGGAGTCCATCCTGCTCCCGGATCACCGTAGCCGAACATGATGTCTGCATATCCGGTGGTGTTGGAGTTGCGCAGGTGGAACCAGGATGTGACGGGGTCGTAGACACCGATCGTGTCCTTTCCGTCCTTGTCCCAATCACCCGCGATGGCGATGGCCCCGGGGAAACTGTACGGGAACTGGAGGTCCGCATTGCCGGACGAGTTGGTATTGCGCAGATAGAAGGTGAGAGCCTTCGGATCGAAGAGACCGATGGAATCCTTCCCGTCTCCGTCCCAGTCTCCCGCAAGGGGAGTCAGCCCCGTATTCGGAGTCCCGAACCCAAACGTCATGTTTGGATTTCCTCCTGCGAGGGAATCCCACAACGAGAAGGTGGATGTCGCAGGATCGTAGAGTCCCGGCGTTTCGAGTCCGTCGCCGTTCCAGTCACCCGCAATGGATCGCTGCCCGGTCCTCCCTAGGGGGAGCGTGACCGCACCCATTCCCCTGCTATACCCAAGGTAGAACACGCCCGCAGGATCGTAGACGCCGATCTTCCCCGCCCAGGCGTTCGCAGCGTCGATCTTGCCGTCACCATCGTTGTCGACGCCATCGGTGCACTGCATGAACGGTTTGCAGGAAGTCGCTGTGCTGCTGCTCTCGGTACAGAGCCAACCCCCCTCCACCACGCAGGTGGAGGAACAGCCGTCGCCGGAAGCGGTATTTTTGTCATCACAGGACTCGTCGCCCATTCGAATGCCGTCACCGCATGTGGTTGTACATGCAGACGAGCAACCGTCATTTTCAACTGCATTCTTGTCATCACACTGCTCCGCCCCGACGACGATGCCGTCGCCGCAGGACGGCACACAGGTACTCGGTACTCCGGAACATGCCCAACCGGCTTCCGGCGCGCAGGCGGCGGAACAACCGTCACCGGAGATGATATTTCTGTCGTCGCACAACTCATTGGAATCGGGGACTCCATTGCCGCAGAGCTTCTGACAAACGCTCGGTGAGCCGCCGCATGTCCAGCCACTCTCCAGCGTGCACGTCGAGGAGCAACCGTCGCCGGAAATCACGTTCTTGTCATCACACTGCTCCGCCCCGACGACGATGCCGTCGCTGCAGGACGACACACAGGTACTCGGTGCTCCGGGACATGCCCAACCGGCTTCCAGCACGCAAGTGGCGGAGCAACCATCATTGCCATTCTGGTTGCCATCGTCACACGCTTCCGGCGCTTCGATAACGCTGTCACCGCAGAACGGCGACTCACTCGTGTCCATCGCGGAGAGACACTGCGGATCTCTGTCCATGGTCCGCCACTTCCCCGACACAGGCAGCCAATTCGGGGCTCCGTATCCGAAGCTGATATCCGCGGTGCCGGACGTGTTGGAATTGCGCAGGTGGAACCAGGATGTGGCGGGGTCGTAGACACCGATCGTCGTTGTCCTGTTTCCATCCCAGTCACCCACGACCGGCAGCCAGCCGCTGTTTGCCGCACCGAAGGCGACCGTGAGATCCGCCTCTCCCGACGTGTTGGAATTGCGGAGGTAGAAGGTTGATTTCTTCGCGTTGTAGAGACCGATTGTTTCCGTGCCGTTACCATCCCAATCCCCGGCCACCGGAAGCCATCCCGCAAGAGGAGTGCCGAATCCGATTTCCAGATCCGCCGTTCCCGTCGTGTTGCTGTTCCTCAGGAAGAACTTGGAAGTTCTCGGGTTGTAGAGACCGATTGTTTCCGTGCCGTTGCCATCCCAATCCCCGGCCACCGGAAGCCATCCCGCATTCGGTGTTCCGAAGGAAACCTCCTGATCCGCCACCCCTGTCGTGTTGGAATTGCGGAGATAGAATTTCGCCTCCGCCTGATTGTAGAGACCGATCGTCACCGCACCATCGCCGTCCCAGTCTCCGATAACGGGCTTCGCGCCGGCCATCCCGAACGACGCCATGCTGTTTGCCACGCCTGTCGACAGACTGTTGCGAAGGTAGAAGGTCATCGATGTCGGGTCGAGAAGACCGATGCCATCCGTACGCAAGACCGTTCCACGAACATCCGCAGTCTGGTCGCCGTCATTGTCGATGCCGTCATTGCACTGTGGTGCCGACGTCTGCGCCAGGAAGGACCGTGAGAGGGTTGCCGTGGCTCCGGTGAGAGCGACGACCGCAAGGGCGAGGAAGACTTTCCTCGACCAACCGAGAAGGGCGGTTTCCATATTTGGGATGGGTAGGGATATTTGTTTTTTTCATGAAATTATAGCACTAACGGGCGTTTTGCTCAACTCCAAAGCCTTCCAGCGGATGGCGATGTCAGTTGTTCGCAGCGGGATGCAGCAAAGCCTCCAGCGCGGCCTGGAGCTGCGCATCTGAGCCATTCGCGGCATCGCCGGGTTTCGGCTCCACTTGTACATCCGGCGTCACGCCCGCCTTGCTCAGATCCTTCCCGTTAGGCGTGTGCCAGCGCGCGATGGTGACGCGCACGCTGCTGCCGTCCGGCAGATCAATCACTTCCTGCACCGTCCCCTTGCCGAAGCTCTGCATTCCCACGATCACCGCACGCTCATGATCCTGCAGCGCTCCCGCGAGGATCTCCGACGCACTGGCGGATGCCTGATTGATGAGAACGACCATCGGGAGATCCGGAACGATGACCCTTCCCGAGACATCCTGATGCTCCGTCTGCTCACCCCGACTCACGACCGACACCACGCGCCCTTCCCGCAGGAACATCGAAGCGATGTCCACGGCACCGTTCAGGTAGCCGCCGCCGTTATTGCGCAAGTCGAGAATGAGCCCCTGCAGATTCTTGTCCTTGAAGGAGAGGAGCGCCTGTCGCACTTCGTCGGTGCTGTGATCGCCGAATTGGTTGAGCGTAATGTAGCCGATCTCTGCACCTGACTGCGTCAGGACCTTCGACTCCACGGAGGGGACGGACACCGTCGCGCGCCGGATCGTGAATGTGAGGGGGCCGGGAGCGTCCGCTCGCCCGACGAGCAGCGCCACGTTCGTGCCCTTCGGGCCGCGAATGCGATCCACAACGTCATCGAGCGTCAGTCCCTGAAGCGTCTCACCATCCACTTTCACGATCACGTCTCCCGGCAGGAGCCCCGCCTTCTCGGCAGGCGATCCTTTGAGCGGTGACACGACTGTCACGATCCCGTCTTTCATTGTCAGCTCCGCACCGATGCCCTCGAGCGTGCCGCTGAGCACTCCGCGGAACGCCTTGTTCTCCTTCGGCGGCATGAAGACCGTGTAGGGATCACCCACACCCCGCACCAACCCCTCGGTAGCCCCGAGGATCAGCTTCCCCGGCTGCAGAGCAGCGGGATCAACGTACGTGCGCTGCAGCAGTGCCCACACGGAGAAGAGCGCGGACAGATCTGCTTTCTGCGGATCGATCATCGTGTCTCCGCTGCCCGATACGACGGAGTACTCCACGCCCATCATCGACCGCTCGTACGACGCCCCCAGTTGCCAGCCTGCAGCGAGGAGGAGGGCGCTTGCCCCGAGAGCGAGAATTGTGGAGCGGAGGGACTTCATGGAATTTCCGTGTGGAACCGGTTTCGAATCCGGGAACGGCCGGTTAGGATAGGACTCCATGGTATCCGCCCGCACCCGCGCGCACAAACGACCGGCAAAGAAACAGGGAAAAGCGAAGACACAGACAGGCATCGTGCGCGAAATGCGCGTCACGGATATTGTCGCGCTCTGCCCGGGAGCGGATCGGGTGTTCGAGGCGTATGGCATCTACTGTGCGGGGTGCAGCATGGGCGGCAGAGAATCGCTTCTGGAAGCGACACAGATCCATGGCTTCGGAGACGGTGACATCGTGGAACTGCTCGACGACCTCAATGTGCTCCTCAGGAAGCAACCGCAGCGGCCACAGACGTTGACCGTGACGGAAGCGGCGGCGAAGGCACTCGCGAAGGTGTTGAAAAACGAGGGGAAGACGGGCTCCGGCTTGCTCGTGATGCTCGATGCTGAGGGGGACTTCTGCATGGAATTCCGCAAGGAAAAACTGCGCGATGAACTCTCCTTCTCCCATACGAACGTTCCGTCCGTGAAGATCTTCGCTTCACCGTTCACCCTCAGCCGGATCGGCGGCGCGACGATCGATTTCCGGGAGGGGAGATTTAAGTTGGACCTTCCCGAAGCCACAAATCCCACATCCTGATACCCAAGACCGTGCTCGGGATCGTCTTTGGGGTTTGGGACTTGGGACTTGGTGATTCCTCCTGAGGAGGTGAATGTCACTTTCTCCGAAGCGTGCTACTCTACCCTCTAAGATGGTCCGTCTCCCCGCCTCACTGGAACGAAAGCTCGCGGAGCTCTTCCCGCACATTCACGAACGCGAGCAGTGGGTGGCGGATACGCTGGAGGATGCCATGGAGAATGCGGAGCCGGCGGTACACGAGAAACTTCCGGAGCATGTGGGCGGGACGCTCCATCTCTTTTCCGACGGCGGATCGCGGGGCAACCCCGGTCAGGCCGCCATCGCGTGGATCATCGAGGATCCGGCACGCGGCGTGATTCTCAAGCAGCATGCGGAATGCATCGGCGTCGAGACGAACAACATCGCGGAGTACCGAGCGCTCCTGGAAGGACTCAAGGTCGCCCAGCGCTACCGCCCCAATCGCCTCATCTGCCACCTCGATTCCGAGCTCGTCGTGCGGCAGCTTTCCGGAGAGTACCAGGTGAAGATGCAGACGCTGCAACCCTACGTGGAGGAAATCCGCGCCATCACGATGGAACTCCCGGACGTCGTCTTCAAGCACATCCCGCGGAGCGACAACTACCGCGCGGACGCGCTGGTGAACAAAGTCCTGAACGAGCAGGAGAGAGGATCCAGACGGGCGATCCCGAACTCGCAGAAGCCGCCGCCTTACAGACCGCCGCAGCAGTTTTTCGGGAGGGGAGAATATTAGAGTATTAGAGTATTAGAGTATTAGAGTATTAGAGTATTAGAGTATTAGAGTATTAGAGTATTAGAGTACTAGAGTATTAGAGTAACAGAGTAACAGGACGACCCCCATCATTCTTTTTCCTGTTATTCTGTTCCTCTCATCCCTGTTATTCTGCGTCTCGTGAAGAAGGCTCTCCTCCTCATCACTGCCTCGATGTTCCTGACGGGAACTCCTTCCGTCGTGAGCGCAGCGCAGCCGTCGTTGCTCTATCGCTACAAGCACTTCCTCTTCACTGCGAAGCCGTCGCCCGAATGGCGGACGCCCGAACGCACCTGGACGTTCCGTGGTTCCCCCTTCGTTCCGCCGCCATCACTTCTCGTGGACGGAGACAACGTCCCCTCTCTCCCGGAAGGTGTTGAATTCCGCTTCACAGAGGGCTGGAACCGCAATGCCATCCGGGGCTCTCTCTCCACACTCGTGGATGAGAAGATCCGCCGCGACCCCGGGAGCGTCATCATCAGGAAATCCTCAACCGGCGCGATCACCTTCGACGGTGTGGGATTGCCGGGACGACGTGTGGACCTGGATCGCGCGACGGAGCTGACGGTCGAAGCATTGGAACAGGGTGTGACGGACATCGTCCTGCCGATGATCGAGACGCAGCCGAAGATCACCGTGGAAGATCCGGAGCTCCGCACTCTGGGTATCCGCGAAGTCGTGACGGTGGGGGAGTCGAATTTCAACAATTCTCCCGCAAATCGTCGGCACAATATCGGCGTGGGCCTGGCGAAGTTCAACGGACACCTGATCCCGCAAGGCACGGTCTTCTCCTTCGATAAAACGCTCGGCCGCGTGGATGGCACGACGGGCTACCGCAAGGAGCTGGTGATCAAGGGCGACCGGACCGAGCCGGACTACGGCGGCGGCCTGTGTCAGGTGAGCACCACGGCGTACCGCGGCGTGTGGGAGTACGGCTTCCCCATCGTGAAGCGCATCAATCACAGCTACCAGGTGAGCCACTACTTCCCGCAGGGCACCGACGCCACCGTCTACCCGCCGAATGTGGACATGCAATTCCTCAATGACTCCCCCGGCGCCCTCCTCATGCAGACGTACAAGGAGGGAGACCTCGCCTACTTCATCTACTTCGGAACGGATGACGGTCGCCGAACGAACGTCCTCGGCCCGTTCCTGTGGGGTTCATCCGCTCCGCCTCCCGACCGCACGGAGTACACCGCGACGGATTTGAAACCGGGTGAGCGCAAGAAGATGGGCGAGCGCGTGCCGGGCGTGAAGGCGCTCTGGTACCGCTACGTGCAACGGACCGGAACGGGGGAGACCGTGGAATCCGTCTTCTCCAACTATGAAGCGCGCCCGCTCTACTACCTTGTGGGCGTGGAAGCCATGCCCGCGACCGGCACCGGCAGCGCCGCGCTGCCGACGCTGTTCATGGAAGATTCTCTCGCTCCCCCAACATCAGGACAGTAAACAAAACAGGGACAACAAACGGCGAGGTCCCGCGCGCCACAGGGGGTGAAAAGGAAAGCCCAACAAAATAACTAACAATATTTCCGGAAGGGGGGGAGCCGCGCGAGCCAATGGGGGTGGTGGGGCGGTTCGACAAGCTCACCGTAAACTCCAAGATTTCTTGCCCTGAGCTTGTCGAAGGGCTTTGTCGCCCTGACAAAGAAAGGGTAGTCAGAGTTCTCTCAAGCAAATAGCGAATAATTTAGAGGAAAGATCCTGCAACCCCCTCCGCCTTCAGCGGCGCCGAGAGATGTTCCGCAAGGAGCAGATGCCGCAGTTTCCGCAGTTCTTTCTGAACAGTTTCCGGAATCTCCAGAGCCTCCCGCCCCTCGCGCGCCGAGGCGATGAATGCGAGAGCTTCAGCCGGAAGTCTCGCCATCGTTTGTAGATGAAGCCCGTCCGGGAGGAACCCGAGCACTCCAAGTAGCCGGAATGTGAAGGCGTGGAGGGAGCACGGGGAATGGGAGGAGCGGAGGAAGGTGAGGAACGCGTCGAATACGGCAGAGTCCGGCTCCTCGTGGGAGACGAGAGCGAGGAGGAGCTCGCACCCCTGTTCGACCCGCGTGAAGGCCGCCATGTCTGCGTGGAGGGGAAGCTCCGAACGCGAGACAACGGAACGAATGAAGCATCCCGCGCTCCCCTCGCGCAGCTCCACCGAAAGATGACGGAAGGGAAGGACAAGCCCGCCGATACGACTGCCCGGCTTGCGCACGCCCGCAGCCCGCGCCGTCATGCGTCCTCGCTCCCGCGTGAGGAGCACGCAGAACCTGTCGGCTTCGCCGACGTCGTACGTCCGAAGAACGATTGCCTCGCAGGGGAAGGATTTCGACACAGGGGGAGTATAGCGATGAGACGTTGTTGAAGGTGAATTGCGGGGAGCAACAGAATATCCGAGTAACAGAATAACAGGGGTGGTTTTGGAGAAGGCCATTGTCGAAGGATGTCCTGTTACTCTGATATTCTGTTATTCTTTTTTTCCCCTCAACAACTCACACAATCGTTTCCGCAAGCGCTTTCCGCAGCCCCAGCCACGTCCCAAGGAAAGCGAGAATCGGCGCGAGGAGAATCTCGATGATGAAGAGGAACGGAGCCGCCCGGAGGAACGAGGAAGAGAGGTCGCTCCATAGATCCGCGACTGCTCCCGACAGGAAGGAGGGGGCAACGAGCGGGAAGAGCGTGAGGAGAGCGAGTGCCACGAAGCCGGAGAGCAGCACGGCCGCGATGATGAGCAACGACGCTTCGGTGGCGAACGGGATGAGAATGGCAAGATCCCGCGCCCCCATGCTCCGCTCGACTTTCACTTCCTTGCGCCGGGCTTGCTCGCGACGGGACACGAGCTCGACTGTCATCCCGAGGAGGATCACGACGAGGAGGGAGAGGAGCAGGAAAGCACCTGTTTCCCCCGCTTCGATGAGCCGGAGCGACTCACGAATGCGGCTTTCCTGAGCGGATGCACCCGGGAGAGAGGAGGGATCCACGACGGACGACCATTCGGCCCCCCGCAGGAACGTCTGGAGCGCGGGGAAATCATCGAGAGAGCGCAACGTCACGGAGAAGGTGTCGCGAAAAGGATTGTCCAGACCGAACTGATCGATGAAGGTTGTGAAATCGGGATGGAGCAATCGTTCCCGTTCGAGGAGCTGCTCGCGCGTCGCGTAGGAAACGTTCTCCGCCTGGGGCAACCGCTTCAGTGCCGCGTAGAGAGATTGGATATCGCTGTCTTTCGCACGTACGTTCACTTCCACATGCACGTCGGTTTCCGCGCGAACCACACCCGCCACTGCGTGGGCGCCGAGAGCGGTGAGGAGGAGGAGCTGGATCGCGAGAAGAAGACCGAGGAGTACTCCAAATGCAGATCCCCACATCCCTTCTCGTTGGAGAAGCAAAAACCCGCGCCGAATACCACGGCGGAGAAGGAGGGATGGTGGAGGATCGGAACCGAGCACGGAGGGAAGTATAAGCGATCCGCGGCGCGTTGTCAGCGGCTTGCCCTGAGCGGATGTGAAGGGTCAGCTTCCACAAGATCAATATCATGGTCTATTGAAAAACTGATCACTGTCCACAGGCCACTCACAATCACTTCACCGGAACCTGTGCCTGCGTTTTCTGTTGCAGGAGCATCGTCTGCAGCTTCTCCAGCATCTGCACACACTCGCACGCGCGGGGATTCCCCGGCTCGATGTCGAGCGCGCGAAGGAAGAGCGCCTTCGCTTTGGCGATGTGGCGAACGTGCATGTAGGCAACGCCCAGATCGCAGAGCGTCAGTGTGCTCTCACTGTCCAGATTGAGCGCCCGCTCCATGGTCACAACACCCTGCGCCCGTTCCCCGGCGTTGAAGAGCGCCCATCCCAGGCATCGCAGAATCTCGGGGTTGTTGGACTTGAGGTGATTGGCCTTGCAGAGGTGAGCAGCTGACTCGCGCCACAGCTCGTCGCGCGAGCGCAGGAATCCGAGGATGTACTCGCCCGTGTAGCTCTCGCAGTCGAGAGCCACAGCGCGCGCCGCCGCCGTCTCCGCCCGCTCGTAATGCCCAAGACTCAGTTCGTTGTCCGCGACCTCCTCCAGCGCAGACACATTCTCGGGATCTTCCAGGAGGAGCTGCTCCAAAATAACCAGCGCATCGGAGTGCTTCGCATCGAGCTTCAGGCGCTCGGCTTGCTCAAGACGCTCCAGGACATCCGACGAAGGATCGGCTGGTTCCATCGGAAGGGGACTTTAGAAGAAAGACCTTGGTTATACCAGTACTATTCCATGGAAATGGAGGAGAAGAAAGAGAGGAAAGAAAAGGAAGAAAGGGCAGATATATGCCAAAAAACAGTTCCTTTCAGTTCGTACTCCCTTCTTTCCTTCCTCCCTCTTCTTCCCTTTCTGCCCTCTCACCAACTGCATGCAAGCACGAGGAATGTACTCAAGCTTTACCCATAGATAACGAAGAACAGCATCCGAATCATGCCGTAGGAACCCGCCACCACGGCCAAGCCAAAAATTGCATTGATCATGATGGTCTTTCCTTTCTTCGCCTGCTCTTCGCTGTGGGCCATCATGACCGTCAGGAACGCTCCGTAGAGGAAGATCGTGATCATGAGCGGCGTCGCGATCCCCACGAGTGCAACGACGAGGTTGCCGAAGATTTTGGGAAGACTGGGCGGAAACTTGAAGCCCATGCTGATCGTGAGGCCTTTTGTAGCTGCCTCTTCAGCCATCACCCACTGCGGGATGACTGCGGCGAGCATCGCCCAGGCGATTGCGACTGTTTTGATGGCAGATCTCATTTCTCCCTATTCTACCATACTTGTCTGTATGGCGGAATCGTCTTTTCCGCTGCCAGGTCATTGCTCAATTGAGGGCAACCGCCGTACACTGCAACCCCACCGTATGTCGCCACTCGACGATTCCCAAGGCCGGTATTTGCGGCGTTCCAGCGTTCGTCTCCACGCATCACGTCACGGCTTCTCCTTATTCCTGGAGCGCCTCGCATCGCTCGTGGCGGGAGGGGCACGCTGGCTCATCATGCAGAAGCGGCGTCTCGGCTGGAAACGTTTCCTCCTGCGCGGCGCGGGCTTGGCGTTCCTCCTGGGAGTCGCCTACCTCGGAGTTCTCTGGCTCTCTCTTCCGGACACGTCGGACCCTTCGGCACTCCTCGCCTCGCAGAGCACGGTCATCACCGACCGAAACGATGTAGAGCTGTACCGTCTCTACGGCGAAGAGGATCGCACCTATGTTTCCGCCGACCACATCGCGGACGACATGGAGCACGCCATCGTGGCCATCGAGGATGAACGGTTTTTCCAGCACGGTTGCATCGAACCCCGCTCCATTCTGCGTGCCGTTTTCGCACGCATCACGGGCAGGAGCGTCACGGGCGGCGCCTCCACGCTCACGCAGCAACTCGCGCGCAACGCCCTCCTCACCCTCGACCGGACCGTCACGCGCAAACTCCGTGAAATGATGCTCGCCTGCGAGTTGGAACGGACGAACAGCAAGGAGAAACTCCTTGAGCTCTACCTCAACTGGATCCCCTTCGGACAGAACGCGTACGGCATAGAGCAGGCCAGTCAGCGCTACTTCGGCACCAAGGCCACGGATCTCACACTCGCGCAGTCAGCGATTCTCGCCGCCCTGCCGCAGCTCCCCTCCTACTACTCGCCCTACGGCCACCACGTCCGCACGACCGTCACCGAAGGAGCCTTGAAGCGCATCGTGGCGGGGCAGGCGAACAAGGCTGCAGACCTGAAGGATGACGATATCCTGATCGGCCTCCTGGGAGGAATGGTCGGGACGGGCAGCACGAAATTCTACGTCGGCGGCCGAACAGATCAGGTTCTGAAAAACATGCAGGACCAGGGGTACATCGATGAGGACCAGCGGACGGAAGCACTCGACGAGCTCAAGATCATCGCCTTCAAACCCTCGCGCGAGAACATCCGCGCCCCGCACTTCGTCCTGTGGGTGAAAGAGCAGGTGGAGACGCTCCTGGGGAAGAATGCGGACAAGGGTCTCCTGGAACAGGGCGGCCTGACCATCAAGACGACCCTCGATTGGAAACTCCAGCAGGCGGCCGAGGCCGCTATCGCGGCGAAAGCCAAGGACTTCGAAAGCGTCTACGGCGCGCGCAACATCGCGCTCGTGGCGCTGGATCCGAAGACACGCGAGGTGCTCGCGTACGTCGGCAATTCCGACTACTCGAAGGATGAAGGTGAGGCGAAGATCGATATGGCGCGTGTCCCGCGCCAGCCCGGTTCCAGCTTCAAACCTTTCGTCTACGCCGCTGCGTTCGAGCAGGGCTACGGTCCGGCAACGCCCCTCTACGACGTGCCGACGAAGTTTGGGGAGGATCAACCGCAGAACTTCGACGGGGGTTTCTGGGGGCTCCTCAACGCGCGCAAGTCTCTCGGCGCCTCGCGCAATATCCCCGCCATCAAGGCCTTCTTCCTCGCGGGCGGCGAACAGCCGATCCTCGACCTCACGGAACAGATGGGCGTGCCGAGTCCCAAGAAACGCAAGGCGGAACTCAATGCCTCCCGCCCCTTCGACTACGGCTGGCCACTGGCCATCGGCGCAGCGGAGACCCCTCTCACCGAGATGGTCGACGGCTACGCCACCCTCGGGGACGCAGGCCTGGCCAAACCCGTCGTGAGCATCGTGCGCATCACCGACAAGCGCGGCTCACTCATCTCCCTCCCGCTCCCCAAGCCCGAGGACGAGGGCGAGCAGGTCCTGGATCCGCGCATCGCCTACCAGGTCACCTCGATCCTCTCCGACGCATCCGTCCGTCCCAACGATTTCTGGAAAGAGATCCTCTCCATCCCCGGCTTCCAGGCCGCGGCCAAGACCGGCACGAGCAACAAGTGTCTGAACCGGAATGAGAAGGACGGCCTGTGCACCGAGCGCAAGCCGGACAACCTGTGGACCATCGGCTACACGCCCAATCTCGTCGCGGGCGTGTGGGTGGGCAACGCGAACAGCGAGCCGCTCTCGGACAAAGCCGACGGACTCAACGTGGCCGCACCGGTCTGGAAAGACTTCATGGTCCGCGCGCACAAGATCATCCAGGTGAATGCGACGAATTTCCCGGTGCCGGAGGGGATCGTGCAGCCGCAGGTTTCCTACCTCTCCGGCCAGCTGCCGACGGAGTGCACGCCCGTTGATCTGCGTCGCGCCGACGTGTTCCTCTCCGAACGCGCGCCGACGAAGGCGGATCCCGCCTGCCAGACGCTCACGGTTGATAAGGTGACGGGGCTCCTCGCCTCTGATTCCTGTCCCAAGGAAGCGGAGGAGGAACGTAGTTTTTTCCTCCCCCAGAGCGAGCTCCCCGATCGCTGGCCCGGATGGGAACAGGCCGTGCAGGAGTGGGCACGCAGAGCCACGACCGGCTCCGGCGGCTCTCTCCCCCTGCCTCTCGCCCCCGCAGAATCCTGCGACATCACGAAGACCCCGGGCCGCCTCATCAAACCTGTGGTGCAGATCCTCTCCCCGGCCAATGGCGAGACGGTGACGTACCCCGCCTTCCATCCCAAGATCCAGGTCTCGGTAGGGAGCACGGCGAGCGGCGTCACCTTCCTCGTCGATGACAAAGTTGTCGCGCGGGCCTCGGGTTCCGCCGCCTTCAAGACAGCCATCCGCGTCCCGCGTTCCGTCAGCAAGGACGGCATCCACCGCCTCGAGGTGATCCTCACGGACGAGTACTTCAACACTGCGACAGCGTCCGTGACGTTCCGCTTCTCCGACTCGGCGGTGTCCTCCGGCCCCTCCGTGCGCTTCTCATCGCCCGCGCCCGGCTCGACCTTCGCCTCCGGTTCCGGCGTCACACTGTCGGCCAACGCCTTCGCGGACGTCGGCATCAAGTACGTGGAGTTCTACCTCGATCGCGCTCTCCTCACGCGCAAGCCGCGCGAGCCGTTCGGTCTCACATATCCGCTCACGGATATCACCCCCGGCCGCCACACGCTTCGCGCCGTGATCACAGATCTCAACGGAAAGACAGACCAGGACGAGGTGGAGATAGAGGTAATGGAATGAAAAAGCCCGGACCTGCGTCCGGGCTCTCTGCTCTTCCGTTTCCCTTCAGATACAGGGGCAGCGCCTGGGTTTCAAGCGCGGCCACTGCCACAGCATCCATGCCGCAATGATGCAAACGACAGCCCCCGAGACGAACGCCCCGAGGATGAGCCCATCCTCATCATTGTTCCCATACTCCGCCCTCCAGTGAATGGCTGTGAGGACTAAAAGGATGGCAAGCACACTGAAGAGCAGGCTCAGGAATTTACGCACGGTTTTCATGGAGCTCCCTCCTGAAAGAGCAATTGAAACTTCTCTCACTCTACGCCCGGCACGGATGGAGGGAGTGATTTGGTACGCCGTCCACAATGGGGCCCTATGGGGAGCGGAAAAATGACAACATCCCCGCAAAATGGAGGAAGAATAACGGTAGGGGAGTAAGGTACATTCATGCCTCTCGATCAGGATCCCCCGGCCGATACATCCGGCGATCCCGTGGAATTACTCCTGCAGATCGCGACTGTTCGTCGCGGGGAGGACACTCCGGTCATTGAGATCGACCCTGCACTCCGCAAGCAGCACCCCCTCTGGATCGTTCCCGTCCTGCGCAGGGTGGACCGCCTCAACAGAGTTCTTCCCACGATCGCGGAAGGCGAGCATGGGGGATGGGTCGCGATACAGCACATCCTCAGCGCCATGCACGAGTTGGGAGTGCAGATACAGGTGCTTCTCTCGTCGGCTCAGTGCGAAGGAGAAGGCACCCGTCGTTCCTTGATCGCGAAGCTCGTCATGCGGGCTGGAAGAGTGTCGGAGGGCGACACCCAGCCGGTACACATCGAACTGACGGAATCATTGCAGAAGGAACCGCCTCCTTGTCTGGATCGATTCCGCAAAAAATTAAGCGCCCTCAATGAGGTCGGACGCCAGGAAAGCCCCCAGTCTCCGGAGGAAACGAACGACATGAGGGAATTCCGCCTCCTCCTGCGCTACCTTCGTTCGCGTCATCAGGCATTGGTCCTCACTTCACTCCCCTCCGATAGTTCCCCCGCCGCGGAAATATAAAAATTAGCCGCGCGTCACACGAACGCGCGGCTGCCCCTCACATACTCATCACGGAGTGTCCCACCGCATCGACAGAATCCGCTCTGCGGCCCGCCACTGCGTGTGGGCGAACTTCAGAGCGACGCATCCACTCGAGACATACGACGGCAATTGCTGCCAGTCGGTTCCCGAGAGGGAATGCGTGACGAAGTGGATCGTCGGCACCGCGATGCAGAAGACACCGCAGTACACGAAGAGTCCTACGAACCCGATGTGGGTCACGTAGGCTACCAACGCGAACAAACGTTTCACCATGATCCTCCTCCATGAGGGGTGAAAGAACAGACAGCGCTCCGCGCTGCAGGCAGCGATTGCTGCTTAACTTTTATTATACAATAATTTGAATATATTAACAACTACTGTGCAACACCAGTGCCTTGCCGCCATCTCGCCGTGAGCGGGCACGCGGGATTGCCACATGCATTCATGAGCGCCTTCCGGACATTCCCCCTGAACATTCCAATGTCGGAACCAGACACAGGTACGTCGACGCCGAAATGCTCCGAAAGCAGCGTTGTATTCGGGACACCGATCCGGCTCCTTCCCCCCCTGTGAATGACATCCATCAATTCGAGGGTCAGTTCATGGTCATCCATTGCGAGGACACGTCGGCAGACTTCTGGGCGCATGCTGATATGATCTGATTATTTTAGCGATGTGTCAAATCCTTCATCAAACAGCGACTGCAACGCGAATATCCGCATTGGTATGTACTTCTGACACATCCTCATCTTCCTCGATCATCTCGATGAAATCTGACACTTTCTGCGCGGTCATCTCGTCGGTCACGGGAACCTTCTGCTTCGGCACGTATGACAATCCCGCCGCATCGATCTTCCAACCGCTCTTCTTTAGGAAGTCCTTCACTTTCGACCAGTCCGTCATGCCCGTGACGACGCGAATGTAATCGCCCTCGGCGGAGAAGTCCTCGGCGCCGGCATCGATCAGGTGCAATTCCAATTCCTCCAGTTTGTCCGGCGGCAATCCTCCCGGAAACTCCGCGACGACCAGACCCTTGCGCTCGAACATCCACGCTACGGCGTTCCCCTCCGCCACTCTGCCTCCGTGCTTCCCGATAAGGCTCTTCACATTGGCGAGCGTGCGGTTGCGGTTATCGGAGAGGCACTCGATGATGAACGCGGCGCCCCCGGGGCCGTAGGCCTCCAGGAGAATCTCCTGCATCTGCTCGCCTTTGAGCTCGCCCGTCCCCTTCTTGATCGCGCGTTCGATGTTCGCATTGGGGACAGAATCCTCCTTCGCATTTTCGATGGCGGTCCTGAGACCCGGATTCATCATCGGATCCCCGCCGCTCCGCGCCGCCATCTCGATGAGACGCGCATGGCGTGTGAAGACCTTGCCGCGCTTCGCATCCTGCGCGGTTTTCTTGACCCGGATGTTGGCCCATTTGGAGTGACCGGACATGAGGGAATATTAGAGTATTCGAATACTTGAATACTAGGGATTGCCCAGTGAGTCCCTTCCGTTAAGAAGCTGGGCATAACAAACCCAAATACTCTAATACTCAAATATTCTGATACTCACTTTCTGTACGCCAGCATCCCCATGAAGCGCGCCCGTTCGATGGCTGTTCGGAGCATCTTCTGGTGCTTCAGGCACACGCCCGTGTAGTAGCGGGCGCGGGTATTGCCGAAGTAGTCCGTGTACGGCTTGAGCGTCGGGTAATCCTTGTAATCGATGTACAGCGTGTTGTGCTCGCAGAAGGGGCACCGCTTCAGGCGGGGATCGCTCCGGCGCTGCTGCTGCTTCTGGTGGTGATGATGGGGGGCGGATGCCATAGGTTAGATGGTATCGAGGGAATCGCCGGCGATGAGTTCGTCGATCTTCTGCGTGAGATCCTCGCTCTCCACTTTCGGAGCGGGGGCAGCCTTCTTGCGCTCGGTCGTCATCTTCGCCTGCCGCATGGCCTTGCGCGCGATCTTCTCCTGCACTTCCTCCTCCTTCTTCTTCGAGCGCTCCTCCTCGGCCGTCTCGCGGCTCTTCAGCCACTGCTCGTACGCTTCGGAATACTTCACGATCTGGTAGTGCTTCGGCGGCTTCACGATGAGGTGACGCAGCACGCCCTTCATGATGCGCAGCTGCTGGTCCGTCTCCTTCACCTTCAGGGGATCCATCTCGTAGTGGTACACGGCAAAGTTGCCCTCTTTCGCCCCCTTGATGGGATAGGCGAGACCGCGGCGGCCCCAGAGGTCCTTCGAGACCTGCTTGCCCCCGGCATCAGTGAAGACCTCTTCCACTTCTTTCAACACTCCCTGCTCCTCCTTCTGATTGAGGGCGGGGGGATAAAGGACGCAGATCTCGTAGATCTGGACGTCTTCGGATGTTGGAACAAGGGATGGCATACGCGATTCGTGGGTAAACCCTGTCCCGGAGGGGAGAGGGGAATCTGCGAGGGCTGGAATGTATAGGAGCGTATTCCTGCCGTCAAGCTGCAAGATCCTGCTTCATCTTCCCGATCACATCCTTCGGCGAAACCATCGTCTTCACCCATACCTCCTTCGCACCCAATGCCCGAGCCCGCGTGAGCGAATCCTCCGACCCGAGGTTGGTGAGAACGTAGAAGGGAACTCCCGCGCACTTCGTCTCTCCCTTCTTCTGCATCACTTCGAAACCATCCACTTCCGGAAGAATGAGGTCGAGGAGGATCGCGTCGAAGACCTCCTTGCTCATCGCCTCCAGCGCCTCCCGTCCGCTGAAACCCTTCGTCACGGCGAACCCGAACTTCTCCAGCTGCTTCCCGAGGAGCATGTTCATCGTCTTGTCGTCTTCTACGAGGAGGACTCTCTTCTGCGACATGGAAGCCATGGTAGCAGACCGTCAGACCGAACGTTTGACAATCAATTGACGAATGGCCTGGACGCTTGGAGGAAGGACATCCTCTGTGATCGGAATCAATGGGATCTCTGACATGGATGCGATGTAGAAAAGGAGACGATGAAAGAATGCAATCTCCGGCCCCCCGGAATTCTTTGAAACTTGTTTCTGACAAACCCGGAGAATCCTGAAAAATAATGCTTGACCCCGTTTCGGGCACGAGTAAGATGCTTTGGCTCGCTTCCTCGCTGCGTTCATCCGCAGTGCGGAGGCCCGCTTTCCAAGCTCCTTCACTCTGGCGGCGTCGACAGATCGGGGGAGGAGAGCGAGGGCTTTTCTTAGCTCCTTCACCCACCCGACGTTCACTCTGGGTGAATGCGCAACCAGCTCCTTCACAGCATCGTGTAGTAGAGAAGGTCCGGTTCATCTTCCCGCAAGGGAAGCATGAGCCATCTATTTTTTTGAGTACAAATCGCCTGGTCGAGCGATGTAAAATAAATCGACTAACCAGTGATCTTTGATCACAGGATCTATATGAAGAGTTTGATCCTAGCTCAGAGTGAACGCTGGCGGTGCGCCTAACACATGCAAGTCGCGCGAGGAGCAATCCTAGCGGCGAACGGCTGCGTAACACGTTGGTACCTACCCCGAACTCAGGGATAACCCCGCGAAAGCGGAGCTAATACCGGATGATCCCGTGAGGGCAAAGCTTCGGCGGTTCGGGAGGGGCCTGCGGCCTATCAGCTAGTTGGTAAGGTAACGGCTTACCAAGGCTATGACGGGTAGCTGGTCTGAGAGGACGACCAGCCAGAATGGAACTGAGACACGGTCCATACTCCTACGGGAGGCAGCAGTGAGGAATCTTCCGCA